>Ga0315276_10000005_pt1 | contig 139025 bp, 113 predicted proteins | sample YL17G05_0_MG_FD_204542 | JGI IMG/M metagenome (GOLD analysis project Ga0315276, IMG submission 204542) | Sediment microbial communities from Yellowstone Lake, YNP, Wyoming, USA - YL17G05_0 | ecosystem: Environmental > Aquatic > Freshwater > Lake > Sediment | place: USA: Wyoming | collected...
CCAAGTAAACCACGGTCAGAAACTTGAACATCTCTGACGGCTGAATGGTCAACGGTCCGAGAAACAACCAGCGGTGCGAACCGTTGCGCGCCGGCATCAGAAAAACCAGCGAGAGCAGTAGCATCGCGAACAATAGCGCCGGCGCCGAATAAACGGCTAATCGCTGCAGATCGAGACGACCAAGCAGCCAAATACATCCAACCGAAAGCAACGCCCACACTGCCTGCTGGCGGAAAAAGTACGTGTGAGAACCGAAGCGACTCTCCGCCAGAATCGATGACGCGGAGTACATCATGGTCAGCCCGATCAAGAGCAGCAGGACATAAGCGACCAGCAGTCGCTCATCTATCGCTATGTTAGCGCGCCACGGTTTCATCCAGACTCTTTCCGTTTCTCAGATTCAGCACCGTCTGCTTGAACACGCGACCGCGATGTTCATAGTTATCGAACATGTCAAAGCTGGCGCATCCGGGCGACAGAAGTACCGTTTCGCCCGGATGAGCCATCTCAAAACACTTGCGGACCGCCTCTTCAAGGCTATCCGCAAACTGGGTGGGGATATCACGACCGAGAGCGTCGAATATCTTCCCTTTCGCTTCGCCGATTGCGACAATGGCGCGAATTTTGTCTCGGCCGGTTTCTGCCACCAACTCGAACTCGCCACCTTTGTCACGCCCTCCGAGGATGAGATACACGGGCGTTTCCATCGATCGAAGCGCCCAGCGGACGGAATCGACATTGGTTGCCTTGGAGTCATTGATGAAGGTTACCCCGGCCACCACTCCGGCGCGTTCCAGACGATGCTCGACGCCGGGGAAACCAGTCAGCACACGGGCCATCACCTCAGGGGTGACCCCGAATTGCGCGGCCATAGTTACTGCGGCAGCGGCGTTCTGCAGATTGTGCGGACCCTTAATGGCGATCTCATCACACTTAACAACCCGCCGATCGGTTCCATGGATTCGTACATACAGCCAACCGTCGGCCACAAACGAGTCACTCGAGCGCTCGGCTTCGATGGTGAAGAGAGCTTTCCTTGCCCGACTGGGCGGATTGTCGGCCATCGACTCAGCGTCGTCACGATTCAGAATGAACACATCGTCGGCGCCCTGATTCTCAGTGATGCGATACTTGGTCTTTTTGTAAGCGTTAAAGTTGCCGTGACGGTCGATGTGGTCGGGCGTGAGATTCAGAATCGCTGCCACGTGCGGTCGAAACTCCGAGATCGTTTCCAGTTGAAATGACGACACCTCAACTACTGCAATTGATTCCGCCTTCATCAAACCGACCACGTCGGCCAGCGGCCGACCGATATTGCCGCACACGTGGGTATCAAAACCGGCGGCAGTCATTATTTCGCCCAGAAGGGTGGTCGTAGTCGTCTTGCCGTTGGCACCGGTTATGGCAATAATTGGTCCGGGGCAAACCCAGGAAGCCACTTCCAACTCCGAAAAGATCGGTAGACCCTTATCGCGGGCCTGGGCAAGAATCCCGATGTTCAACGTGACCCCGGGCGACACCACCAGATAGTCGCAGGCCAGCAGTTTGTCCGTATGACCGCCGATCTCGAATGGGATACCGAGATTAGCCATCCCGGCGCACTGGTTCGACACTTTGTCTGCCGGGGCGCTGTCCGAAACGAAGGGCTGCCCCCCGCGCTCAAGCACAAGACGTGCGACCGCCATGCCTGAACGCGCCATGCCGACTATACCGACTCGCCGGCCTCGTATTCTTTCTTCTACCGTCATCGTATTTTCAACGTCGCCAGAGTGAGCAGGGCGCACAATGCACCGATAATCCAGTAGCGCACTACGACCTTCGATTCCGGCCAGCCAATCAATTCAAAATGGTGATGCAGCGGGGCCATCTTGAACACGCGCTTACCCCCTCGGTAGCGGTAAGACAAGATCTGAATGATGACCGAAAGGGCGGTTATCACAAAGACCCCGCCGACAATCACCAGTAATAGTTCTTTCTTAAGGAGAATGGCAATCGAGCCCAGCGCGCCGCCGAGCGCAAGCGATCCGGTGTCACCCATGAACACTTCCGCCGGATGTGAATTGAACCAGAGGAAACCAAGCGCCGCACCTACTGCTGCGCCACAGTATACCGTCAGTTCTCCGGAACCAGGGATGTAGTCAATCTGCAGGTACTGGGAGTAATCGAGACGCCCGGTGAGGTAGGCGATGCCGCCGAAAGCAATAAAGCATAATCCGCACAGTCCGATAGCCAGACCGTCGAGACCGTCCGTCAGATTGACGGCATTAGACGCACCCGTTACCACTAGAATGATGAACGGCAAATAGAACACCCCGAGCACAAGTACGTAGTTTTTGAAGAAGGGGATGCCGGTGGTGCCGTCATAGTAGTTTCCCGGCGCCAGAAACAGAAGACTGAGACCGAACAACAATCCCAGCATTACCTGTCCGATCATCTTCTTGCGCGCCACCAATCCGCGAGGCTGACGTTTTATTGCCTTCAGGTAATCATCCATGAAGCCGATCGCGCCCAGCCACACTGTTACGAATAGAACCGCCAGCACCCAGTAATTCGTCACATCGGCCCACAGCAGAGTCGGGATCACAATACCAGCAAGTACGATCAAGCCGCCCATCGTGGGCGTGCCCTCTTTCTTCTTGTGGGTAGCTGGACCTTCTTCGCGGATACGTTCCGCCACCTGGTATTTTTTCAACATTCGAATGAAGAGCGGGCCCAGGATCAGACAGATGAAAATCGCCGTGGCGGTTGCTCCCGCAGTGCGAAACGTTATGTAACGGAAGAGATTCAGTCCGGAGATATGCTGAGACAATGGATAGAGCAGATGATATAGCATCAGGCTTTTCCCTCCTGGCTGGTGAATCTCTTCAACACCGTTTCCAGACCGATCCCTCGTGAACCTTTCAGATAGACCAGATCACCTGCAAGGAGCAAACCATCACACGCCTCGGCGCATGTTTGAGAATCCTCGAAGTGATGTAGTCGGTTCACAGCCACTCCGGAAGCGGCGGCGCTTGCGACAACATGCTCTGACAGCGGCCCGACTGTGAGGATCATATCAAAATCGAATTTGGCCAGTTGCGAACCGATATCCCGATGATAACCCAGCGCATTATCGCCCAATTCCAGCATATCGCCAAAGATCACGACTTTGCGTCGCCCGCCGGACATCCGTGCGAACGAGGCTAACCCCGCTTTGACGGATTCCGGATTCGCGTTGTAGCAATCGGCAACGAAGCTAATCCCGCGTGCTTCTATCAGTTCGCCCCGCATAGCGGCGGTATTGAGAACGATACTTTCAGTATCAACAGCGTCGAAACGGCAACCGACTGTGTGAGCGATGGCATAGGCTGCCAGCAGATTGTAGACCTGATACTGGCCGAACAGGGGTAATCTGAACAGATTTCCTTCGATAGTGACGGTTGTAGCTGCGCCTGACTGGTGTATGAACTCAGGTTTGTAATCGGCTTTATTCTCGATACCAAACGTGATCGGGTGCGGATGCACCTTTCGAGCTTCGGCCATGAGAATGGGATCATCGGCATTGACAACCAGAGATCCCTCCGGCATAGCGTAACTCATCGCCAACAGTTTCTCTCTGGCCACGCCCTGCACTGTTTTGAGGAACTCAAGATGCGTGGGCCCGACGTTGATTACCGTCAAGAGATGGGGTCTTATCAACGATGCCAGTCGCGCCATCTCTCCAGGGACGGAAATACCCATCTCAAGAAGGGCGTAGCGCGTATCTGCAGGCATGGCAAACAGCGCCAGCGGAATGCCAAACAGGTTGTTAAAATTTCCCGGCGAGCGATAGACGTCGCTGCCGCAAGCGCTCAGAAGACGGTAGGCGAATTCTTTGGTAGTGGTCTTGCCGTTCGATCCGGTGATGCCAAGCCGCCTGGCTTTGGTAGTCTGCAAGTACTCGGCGGCCAGTTGGATCATAGCCGCGTGTGTATCAGAAACTTCGACAACAGCGACATGCGAAGGGAGCGGTTTGTCCGTGAAGTAACCTCTCTCCGAGACGACACCGGCGGCGCCGCGAGAAACAACCTGATCGATGAACTGATGTCCATCGTTGCGCTCGCCCCGAATAGCGAAAAACAATTGACCTGCGGCGATTGTGCGGCTGTCTGTCGAGACACCGGTAAAGGTGTGGTCGCGGAACTCAGCGGTGCAAAGCTCCCCGCCGGTCATGTCCGCCAAAGTATCAAAACGCAACGTAATCACCTCTGCTCTGCCGCTCCTAATAGAGTGAAACCAAGCTTGCCCAGCGCTGTGCGGGCTTCATCGATATCACTGAACGGGTGACGCTCACCCTTGATTTCCTGGTAAGGTTCGGCCCCTTTGCCGGCCAGTACGACGGCATCGCCCGGACCAGCTTTCTTCAGGATCGTCTCAATGGCCTGGCGACGATCGGCCACGATCTCGAAGTTATAGCCACTCAGACCGGGCTTGATGTCTTCGATTATGTCGTGTGGTTCCTCGCTGCGGGGATTATCAGAGGTCACCACCACGTAGCTGGCGTTCTCGATCGCCGCGCGTGCCATCATCGGGCGTTTGCCCCGATCACGATCGCCGCCGCATCCGAACAGAATGAACAGACGTCCGTCGTTTATCTCTCTCACCGTTTCGCAAAGCCGTGTAATGGCATCCGGGGTGTGGGCATAATCCACGTAGACGGCAAAAGGCTGTCCGCAATTAACCGTGTTGAGTCGTCCGGGAATCGGCTCGGTGATTTCGAGACCACGCACCACATTGTCGATTTCTACGCCAGAGGCCAAACCGCCACTAGCTGCCGCCAAAGCGTTCTGCAGATTGAAACGACCGGGCAGCTTAAGCGTGACTGTACGCGTACCCATTGGAGTCACCAGGTCAAAAGTTGTGTGATCCGGCGCTAACTCGTAGTCGCCACAGTGGATGTCGGCTTTCCGATCGCTCAGGGAGTAGCTCATATGCGAACAGTTGAGTTCACCGAACAACGGCCGCCATTCGTCGACGTCGAGATTGATGACCGCGTAGCTGAGTTCCCCTTTGAGACGACGCGCCAGACGGAACTTGGCCTGGGCGTATTCTTCCATCGTCTTATGAAAATCCAGATGATCCCGGGTCAGGTTGGTATAGACGGCAACGCGGAAATCAACGTGATCGACCCGGTTCAGCATGAGCGCATGGGATGAAACTTCCATCACCACGTTCACACAGTAGTTTCGCTTCATCAAGAATAGCAGTCGCTGAACATCAAGCGATTCCGGTGTGGTGCGCTCGGCGGATAATTTATCTTTCCCGGTATCGTAAACCAGCGAGCAAATAAGACCGGTTGTTTTGTTACGGGCCACAAGGATGTTCCTAATCATGAAACAAGTAGTGGTCTTGCCGTTGGTACCGGTGACGCCACACGCCTTGATCTTCAGACCGGGATAATCATAGAACGTCGCCGCCACCGTGGCCATGGCCTGACGGATATCCGGCACCTGTACGTGATGCTCGATCTCGCCGCATTCGGAACGCTCACCCACGACGGCGACCGCACCGTTATCTTTGGCCTGTCGGACGTAGTCGTAGCCGTCCTGTTTGAACCCCTTGACAGCAATGAACAGCGAGTTCGCTTTCACCAGGCGGGAGTCGTACTCCACCTGTGCAATCTCAATCGATCCGTCGCCTGTCAATCTGGCGCCGTCGACACCCGCTATGAGCTGGCTGAGCTTGATACGCTGTCCTCCACAGGCGTCGGCTGGCATATCAGTCGACAAACCAGGCTGTCTGATATCATCTCACCGGGCGGGACGGACTGTTCAGCCACTCGACCGGAACCTTCTATCGTGTACGTCGCGCCCGCAAAATCGAGAAACGCCGAGGCGCGTCTGATCGTGGCCCCCTTAAGATCGATCATGGTGGGAAGCGATCCACCCGGAGGAACGACCGCAACCGTCACTTCATCATCGGTAAACACGCGGCGATCAGGAGCTGGATACTGCCATACCACCACCCCGGCCTCGCTGGACGCGTCGAGTCGAACTCCGCGCTTCTTCGCCAGCATGCGCGCCTGGACCAGATCGCGCCCGACAAAGTCAGGTATGACCACGGTCATCTGAAGCGGCTCCGGTCTCTTGTCGCAGAATCGCTCCGTCGCTGCGGACAGTTTCCGGTTGGAAATACTGTATCGCTCGGCGATCTGTCTGAAGGCGACACCCGAAGTCAGGCCGCCGTAGGTGATTGGACGCGGATCCTTGAGGGCGACAATTCCGGCAATAACTGGAGCGTCGGCGGGAAAGAACCCACAGAAACTCGCCATGAACCGGTCCTTGTAATACCCGCCGTTCTCCAAGTCGGGTAATTCGGCCGTGCCGGTCTTCCCTGCGATAGCGATGAACTCGGAATTGATTGCCTTGCCGGTCCCATTCTCGACAACACCGCGAAGGAACGCTCTCAGTGTATCGGCCGATGTCTTCTTAAGGGGGTTGCCGATGACTTTCGGATCAGCGGGGCGGCGGACCGAGCCGGATTCATCGACGTACCCAAGAATCAAACGGGGTTCCAGCAATTGTCCACCGTTGGCAATAGCCGCCATCGCATTGGCCATCTGCAGCGAGTTCGTCGCTACTGAATGGCCCATAGCAAGCGCTGCAGTATTGTACTGCGACCACACTTGTGGAGGCCGCACCGATCCTTTGTTCTCGCCCGGGAAATTGAGTCCGGTCCGACTGCCGAAACCGAACTTGCGGTAGGTGTCAATCAAGGCGGGACCTTCGACCCATTGCGCGCACTTGCCAAGACCGATGTTGCTGGATAACTCGATTATCCCGCGGAAGTTCAGCCAACCATGCTTCTTGTCATCCTCTAGAGTCCGCTTTCCGATATGCCAGAGACCCTGCTCACAGTAGACGGAATCCTTGAAATTAATAACACCGCGGTCCAACAGAGCCGCGGCGGTAAACGGCTTGAAAACCGAACCGGGTTCGAACTGATCGCTCAGAGCGTAGAGTTTGGTCGGATGCTCCGGTTCCTTTTCCTTGGGATCATAGTGCGCCATTGCCAGGATTTCACCCGAATTGCAGTCGATAAAGACCGCCATCCCAAGCTGCGCGCCATATTTGACAACCGCGGCCGCCAGTTCTTCCTCGACCAACTCCTGAAGCTCCACGTCGAGCGTCAAGACAACCGATCTACCCGGAATCGGCTTGACCAACGCTTGTTCTCTGACTTTGTAGACTTTGCCGAGCCCGTCTCGGCGGATATCGGCCCAGCCATTCGCTCCGGAGAGAGTTGAGTCATAAGCGTACTCAAAGCCGGAAAGTCCCTGATTATCAATATTGGTGTATCCCAGAACCTGCCGACCAACCAGACCAAATGGATACTGGCGGATAGTTTCGGTGCGTAGATACAGTCCCCGTGGGGCTTCGCGAGTGATCTGCTCGGCCAGCTTATCGTCGAGATGACGTTTTACCCAGTGAAAACGATTGGCGGCAAGATTGAAACGGTCGGCCGCTTCGCCTTTCCGCAGACCAAACAGCTTTTCCAGGTACGAGGTCACCTTGCTGAGTTCGGTTTTCGACTGCGGATGAGCGTAGAGCGACTGGCTGGTGACGTTCTTGGCAACCACCCGACCATAGCGGTCGTAGATCATCCCCCGCGCTCCCGGAATCGATATCTTGCCGGAGGATTGCTGTTCGACAAGCTCGCTGTAATGGGCGGCGTCAACGATCTGGAACTGCGCCAGCCGGGCAACGGCCACCAGGAAAAAGAGAACCACAATAGCCAGCATCAATCCGAGCCGAATTCTCTCCATCCGGGTGCGTTTCACTGCAGAGTATCCTCACTACCAGCGGTATCAAATCGAATCGGCTCCAGTTCCTGAGACTCGGCGCGGACCTTGGATACCTCCGGAAAGTAATCGACCACGCGCTTGATCGACGACATCAAGATGGCGAACTCATCGGTCGATCGCTCCACTTCTTTCTCATCTTCCGTCATCGCAAAGAGATGGTCCGGCTGCACGCGCTGCAGGCCGAGCGAGTCGACCGCATAGCGTGCAATCCGTCCTGCCATAGAGAGAGCGGTAATCTCCGTCTGGACCTTGTGGGCATCGTCTACCAGACCCTTGTTTTCCCTCTCCAGCGAAGAGACTTCCTGCTCCAGCGAGGTCACCACGACCCGCTGCCAGACGTGAACACAGGCTGTGGCCATGAGCATCACAGCCATGACGGCAAAGGGGAAATATCGGTTCGATTTGAGTCGTTGCAGCGGATGAGCGCGGAACTCGACCGTCTCTTTGAATTTCCTGACCGACCACGCCATCAAATCGTCCTCTCTGCAACCCTGAGGTGAGCCGAGCGCGCGCGGTTATTAAGAGCGATCTCACTCTCCGAAGGTCGCTCGGCGCGGCGTGTAACCAAAGTCAGGTCCGGCCTCGCCCCACAGATACACATAGGTATTTGCGGCGGACAGAAGCAGACACCCCGACTATGCTCCTGCAAGAAGCGCTTCACAATTCGGTCTTCAAGGGAGTGATATGAAATGACAGCCAGGCGGCCGTGAATCTTCAGTAAGGAGAGGACGACAGGCAAAGCACGGCTCAGTTGATCCAGTTCCCGGTTCACCGCAATGCGCAAAGCCTGGAATACTCGCGCCAGGGCCTTGGTCTGATGCGGCGGTTTGACAACCGATAGAACGATATCTCTGAGCTGCGCGGTGGTGAGGATCATCCCTCTTTGTCTTTCCCTGACAATAGCTCTGGCAATCCCTGCGGCCTGCCGCTCCTCTCCGTATTCTCTCAATATCTCGCGGAGTTCGTGCTCCTCCAGACGGCTGATGAGCTTCCCGGCCGTGACATCCGAACCCGGGTCCAGCCGCATATCGAGCGGTCCGTCGAAACGGAACGAAATGCCCCGCGACGGATCGTCGAGTTGATACGACGAGATTCCAAGATCAAGCAGGATACCATCAAACCGGTCTTCTTCCAGCCCTCTGAGTGCTTCGCCTGCGTCGGCAAAAGCGGTGCGAACGACGCCGCGAAATTGCCTGGTACTTGTCAGCGCGTGCGTGGTCCGCTCGACCGCCTCCGGGTCGACGTCGGCTCCGTAAATCCTGGCTGACGGATCAAGGTGTGCGGCAAGAACCAGTAAATGACCACCACCACCTGCGGTAAGATCGAGGTAAGCACCTTTTCTGTCGGTGATCAGCAGTTCGGCCACCCGCTCAGCCATTACTGGCTGATGATGGCCGCCTTCACTCCTTAGACCCACCATCGCCCGTAAACAGTTTGGCAGCCACTTCCTCGTAACTGCCGGCGAACTTCTCCATGTAGTACTTGAGCAACTGTGGGTTCCAGATCTCAATCCAGCGATTGACCCCGAGCACGACCAGCTCTTTCGCCAGTTCGGACTCGGCCATCAGGTGCGCGGGAATGAGGATGCGGCCGTTTTTGTCCGCAATCACCGGAGCGGCGAAGGAATAGAATCGACGGCTGAATGAACGGTAGGATCTGTCAGTAAAATCGAGAGTAGACATCCGTTGCTGGATGGCATCCCACTCGACTTGCGGGTAAACCGCCAAACAACCCTCGAGACCCTTGGTGAGGAAAATCTCCCCAGCCAGTAATGGCTTCCCGGCATCATCTGTCACGGCGCGTAGCTTGGCCGGCAGAATACATCTGCCTTTCTCATCTATCGTCGTCGTGTATCTACCGAAAAACCCTGTCAAGTGTTCCTCCACTTTCAACCACAACTACCCAAAAGTTGGACATAAAATCACCTTTCCCCCACCAAAGTCAAGTGTTTTTTTGAAAAAAGACGGAGCTATAACTGCCGGTATATCAAAGAGTAACAGGGGACAAATTTGCCCGCGACGGTAACAGCTTGGGAATCACTTGACAGCATCGTTCCCCACACCCGCCTGGAGTCCACAAAAAATGCAAGCAAACGACCATAGAATATCGACTTGCCCCAACTATAACAGGTCCCATACCGCCTGGAAGTCTTTTCCCGCCCGCTCCGGGTCTCCCTCGTAACTCACTACAAATTAACGAGTTGATTAGCCCTGATTTCTTGAAAACGCCTCTTCCTGGCGAAGGCACCGCCGTTGCACCCTCGGTGAGGGGATTCAGAATGAAACTTGTGAAGGCTGTATGAGACGGAGTAGGATTATATTCGCAGTGGTGCTCTTTTCGACCATGGTGATTACAGCCAGGGCCGAGACTTTAACCCATGACCTGGCACGTTTGCAGGTTAGCGCCGGCGCAACAGTCCGGATAGATTATCCCGGATACTTATCAGTTCCGGTTGGCCCCGGTCTCTTCCTGCCGGCACGTCGAGCGTTACTGCCGTTGCTCCCCGGTGAGCAGACGAACGGCGTTGTCGCTCTCTCCTCTTCTCCCACGGAGATGACCACAGTGGTGTCGTCGGAGCAGCTTCTCGATGCCACCACTTCCTCGGAGAACACTCATGCTGCTGTCGCAGCAGAGCGCAATTCGAATGAACGATTTGGGGCCCAGCCTCTGGCCGTCGCGGGCGATCGGTATGTCAACGACTTTCGGTGTGCCGAGCTTCTGCTGTTCCCGGTCACGGTCGATTCGAGCGGTGGTCTTTGGTTTCACCCCACCGTGCAAGTCTCGGTGTCTGGACGCATTGTCTCCGAGAGCGATTTCATTTCTCCCATCGACGAAACGCGTCCGGGTCGAAGCGAGAACATCAGTTCACTTGGACCGGACTACCTTATCGTCACATCAGCGTTGCTGGCAGACGCTCTGCAACCACTAGTGGCATACAAAGTCGAAACCGGGTACCGCACGGAACTGCGCCTGATTGAAGACATCCTGCCTCAGCAACTGGGACGTGATGATGCCGAGAAACTTCGCGAGTATTTGAAACAGTTCTACGCCGAGGGCGGTCGGTACGTGCTCCTGGCCGGCGATGAATCCGTGCTGCCGATCCGCCACGCCTATCCCAACTCCGCCTCTTCGCTACCGACTCTCGAACAGTTGCAGGTGTGCGATCTGTATTTCGCCGACCTCACCGGCAACTGGGACGCGGACGGTGACGGCGTCTGGGGTGAGAGGTACTCTGACGCAGTTGATGTAAATCCGGAGTTGTTAGTCGGTCGCCTTCCCATAAACACTCCCGAAGAAGCCGCCCACTACGTAAGCAAGCTGATCCGGTATGAAACTGATCCCGGGGCGGGCGACCGTGGCTATCTGCAACAAGCCTTCTTCTTCTCGTCCGACCAAATGCGCGACTTTGCCGAGCATGGTCAGCATGGCGCAATCGCTGAGGCCTATCCCGACTGGTTCGAAATTGACACTGTATCGGGGGTGGAGCAGGCTAACGGCGCGGATCCCGCACCGACAAACCCAAGCCTGGTTGACTTGGCACCGATCCTCAATCAAGGCTTCGGGATCGTGAACATCGTCGCACACGGACGCAGTGATGGTTTCGTGCTCAAGTCGGCTTATTACAACGAATGGCCGAAGACCTACCTGCTTTCGACCGGCGATGGTTCTGGTCATGGTGTCCTGACCGACCTGATGCCGTATGAGAAGCCGGCTTTCTTTTATTCGCTCGCCTGCAACAACGGCGGTTTTGATATGGACCAGCCACCTCTCAACCAGGCTGATACCAGCCTGGTCCAGCAGTTGATCGGCAGCCCAGTCGGCGCCGTAGGCATGGTAGCCTATTCGCGCTGGGGATGGATTAGTTCCAGCTACATCCTGCAGCAGGCATTCTTCGATTCGTTGTTTGCGCACCCGGACCGACCGGCGGTAGAAGCTTTCTATGCTTCAAAGGCAGTTCTCTACTACTACCGTGACCTTGTGTACGGATTGAATTTCTACGGAGACCCAACGTTGAAAGTCTACACTCGCCTACCGGCGAAGCCGGGGATTGCGACGGACTTGAAGGACCAAGGTCTGGAAGTTGCAGTCAGTGTCGATGGTCAAGTTGCCGAGGAATGTCGCCTGTTACTGACTGAAAACGGGCAAGTGCTGGGCGAATATGCTACCGATCTTAACGGTCAAGTGATCATCGACTATCCCTTCGAAAAGACTGCCCACTACCGCTTGTCGGCTTTGATCCAGGGCGATGCGATCACTCAGGTTGATTATATTCCATCGCTGGTGACTGATGTGGACGATGATGCCACTCCTCTGCTCCCGGCTCAATTCGCTCTGCACCAGAACTATCCCAATCCGTTCAATCCTTCAACGAACATAGCGTTCGAACTGCCGATTCGCTCCGACGTGAGTCTGCGAATATACAACCTTCTGGGACAGGAGATCGCGCAGTTGATTGACGGCTCAACAGAGGCAGGCCGTCATTCGCTGACGTGGAACGGCACAACCACATCGGGTGAACCGGCAGGCAGCGGGGTTTACTTCTACCGACTTGAATCCGAAAACGCAACGTTCACGAAGAAGATGATCATGCTGAAATGAGCCGGCGGCGCACAAAGCCACCGACCAGCGAGATCGCCAGCCCTAACACAAGCAACACACCGCAAGTCCACAGAACCGGGTATTCGTACCAGCGGGCGTACTTTTTCAGATAGCGATACATTGAAAAGTGCGAGATGATCTTCATGCGGTAAGGTCGCTTGCTGGTCGACGCGCCGACGTGATGCTCGACTGTGGCCTTCGGATAGTACAGCAGGCGGTAGCCGTGGTCTTTCAAGCGTCGACAGTAGTCTACGTCGTTAAACAGAATCGGAAACGATTCATCCATGTAGCCGATCTTGTCCAACACCCCCCGAGGTATTAGCATTACCGCCCCCATAGGCTGGTCGACGTACATTTCATCTTTGTGATCGAACCAGCCCATGCGCCAGTGAGAGAACTCACAATGATGAGAAAACAATCGGTCCAACAAGAACGCCCGATAGAACACGTGACGATAAGTCGGCAGCGCTCGGGCTGATTTGTGTTGACGACCGTCAAAGTAAACGTACCCTGGCCCGATCATGCCCAACTCCGGCTCGGCTTTGAGACGTTCAAGCAGCGTGCGTGTCGCGCCGGAACGGAAGCGCAGGTCCTGGTTGAGAATGTACAGATACTCACCCTGCGCTATCGCCAGACCGATATTCACCGCCCGCGCAAAGCCAAGATTAGCGCCGTTCTCCACAAGCCGTGCCTGCGGATAGTGAGTCTTGAGGTATTCGATGGAACCGTCAGACGAGCCGTTGTCGACTAAGATCAACTCGTAGCTCGTGAATCTTAGGTCGTCCGTAAGCGTGCGAAGACAATCCGGCAGAAACTCAATTCCGTTGTAGACAATGACAACCGCCGATATTTCCGGCCTTGTTACGTTCATGTCAATTTGTCCAGCAATGCGGCAAACCGGCGCGCCAGTTCGTCACCTGAGAATTGACGCGCGTAGTCAGACAACGGTGCGTACTGGTAGTTGCCGGCGGAGTACAAATCATACTGAGCCGTTAATGTATCGAGGGCACGATCACAGGAATCATCATGAAAACAGAGACCGTTGTAGGATTTACCGACCACGCGAGCAACCTCGCTGTCCGGTCGACAGTATGCCAACACTGGGCGTCCGGAGGCGATCAACTCGAAGGTCCGTCCCGGCAAAAACCCCGGTCCCTCCTTCTGAGAGATCCCGAGAAAGAAGAGGTGCGCCTGAGAAAGCGTGAGAATGGTCGCGGCACGGCTTTGACGTCCCCGCAGGTCAATCTGCATATCAAGGCCGCGCTCGTTCATGAGTGAACTGAACCACTGGGCGTCGATCTCCCCCACTTGCAGAAGGCGCAAGCGTTTGAACCCGTCAGGGCGGCGCGCCCGGAAACCCTCAAACAATCTCAGCAACGGCTCGATCTCGCGCGTGTCGTGTTGATGTCCCAGTAAGCCTATGGTAAACGCATCTGTCGATGGCGCTTGCTTCCAGTATTCGGCTGTTTCCGGATCATAGCCGTTGGGGATGACCTCCCCCACGCCCAGATACTCGATAATTGAACGATTTACCGCTGTCAGGGCCGCTGCCTTGTCTCGAATCTGATTTAGCAGTTGCTGTGCGCGACGACGATGTGGCTCGTCAGAGTATACTTCTTCGGCCTTGTAGATCGTCCAGAAATCGCGGAAATCGGCGATCCATGGCAGACCCAGTTCCCGGCCAAGAGCAAGACCGATCAAGTGTGCCGAGATTGGCGGCGACGTGCTGATGACGGCCGCATAGTTGTGGTCTTGATGCAAACGCCGCCCTAAGCGCATTGCCGGACCTGCCCAGCCGACTTTGGAATCCGGGAAGAACTTCTCAGCGACTGGTCGCGCCTGACTGATAGTCTGCGCCTTAACTTTTCGTACTCCGAGCAGATATAGCAGCCGCTGCGGGTCGTATGAGCCGGCGCGGAAGATTCGCACCATGTCCAGCCCGTCAAGTAACTCCGGTTCATAGGCACGATACAGGACCGGTTTTACCGTCAGAACATGGCACTCCCAGCCATGCTGCGGAAGACGTTTGATCAAATTGATTGGACGGCCGACCCCGCCCAGGCCGAGGGGTGGAAAATAGTAGCATACCAACAACACTCGTCGGCTCATGTGCGGCCCTCGAACGCAAGGTCATGCATGATAGCTATGGTCTCGGCGATATTATCCTCGAAAATCGCGCCTTCTTGTACACGTTTCAGGTTGTGCTGCCGCATCTGCTCGTGATTCGGAACGCTGTCAAGCAACCCTGCAATAGCTTCACGCAGACTGCCTTCGTTCGCAAGGTCGAACAGATATCCGCTCTCCAGGGTAAGCCACTCGCGCACGCCGGGAATATCTCCGACCACCGGAATCAAACCGAGCGCCATGGCCTCAAGTAGTGACGCCGGAGATGAATCCGACCGAGCTGCGGAGAGATAGACATCATGCTGAGCGACGAAACGAAGGTAGTCCGGTCGCGACATCTTTTCGTAGAAGTTCAATCCGTTCCCGATAAGGTTGGCCGTACGTTCACGGAATCGACTCACCAGACTTCCAAATGCGGGAAGGTCAATTCCACATCACCGCTCTTCACTAGTTCTGTCAATGCACGAACAATGAAGACGTTGTTGTAGATCGCTTCGTGTGGTCTCGGAACAAGTATCTTTAGCGGTCGAAACAATACGACATCTTGTCGTCGGAACTGCAGGGCGGTGCGTTCGATACCCCAGACAATCGTACGACGATTCCGGATGTGTCCTATCTTGCCCGCTTCAGACAATAGATAATCCGAGTCTCCCACCACGAAATCGGCAGTCTCCAGGGCGAGCCGGGTCTTGCGTCGGTGAAGAAATGACCTATGCGGGGCGATCAGGATATCCGAACCCCACAGATGAAGCAGGAACGGGCGTTTGCGGTAACGCACTGCCAGCGCCGCGAGAAAACCGTAGCCGGAGGCAAAATGCGCGTTGACGATATCAGGTTCAAAGCTGTCGATAAGCCTATCCACTTCACTTACAGCTAAGGGGTAATGAAGCGCTCTTAATGGTCCACGGCGTCTGAGCAGGTGGTGCTCCATCGGACCATCTTCCAGTGATGTTGTAAGCCCCTGACACCCCTGCTGTCGCAACTCGGCAGCATAGCGCTCGGTGTGAAACGAGCGACTGTCGGCCAGGATTAGCACTCTGAGCGTGTCGCGACTCACAGCAATCTCCCCAACCATGACTTCCGGACCAGACAGGGATAGCCGTATGTCTCACCGCCCCACTTCTCTTTGTAGTCCAACAAAGTTGCGGCGTATTCCGGAGTTGCTCCAAGGTTCAGGAAACGGATGCCCCGCGACTTCATCTCGCTCACGACCGCAAACATGATCGCCTGATTGGGCTTCAACCTCGAATATTCCTTGTCGAAGAATGCCTGCCAGTGAAGCAACTGGTCGTCTTCTACTAAGTATATGTGCGATGCCGCGAGTTGTCCATCACAGTCGCACACCAGCCAGCGCATGCGAGCGTCCTGCATCGCCAGGCGAGCCAGCGCGTGGTAGAATTCCGAGGGGTATTTGGGTTTCCGCCCATGTCGTTTTTCGGTATGCCGCATCAGATCGACGAAGCGGTGGAAATCCGTCTCCAGAGCAAACTCTCTGGCGACAACATCCTCGCGTTGAGCCTTGCGAATCTCCGACTGCAACTTCTTATCAGGCGGTTGCCATTCTTCCATATCGACATTGACCAGACTGGTGCGGCTTTCCTGAACGTCGAATCCGGGATGATCCGGGAATTGTCGATAGTAATCGTTGACGTACACCCGGGCGTATCCGGCTTCAGTCATCGCGGCCAGAATCATGCGAACGATCTTCTGCCGATCGCACCCAATTTCGCTGAAATGAACTCTGGCGTAGAGTCCGTCCGGCATGGCTTGCAGTCGAGCCAGTCGTCCCCGGCCGAATTGTACGCTGGGCAGCAAGCCCATGCACCGGTCTCCGTCATAGCATGCCCAGTACACACTCTTCCCGCCCAGCGTCTCCCAAAGCGTTGCGAAATTCCTTGAGCCGAGCAGAGTTTGTTTGTCGAGCCATGCGATGACCTCGGTCGGCAGATCACTACTGACATGCTTGCGGACTTGCATCACTCGCGCACCAACAGGAATTTCCCCTGGCCTACCTTCCCGTTGGAATCGGTCAGCACAAACAAGTACACACCCGAGGCGACCGCTTCACCGCCATCGTTGCGACCATCCCAGACCGGTTCCGGGCGTTCGGCCACCAGTTCGCCGGCTACCGTGAAGACTCTCAAGCGAGCGTTGCCGGAGAAATTGAAATTGAGCAGATCGTCAGGTGAACCAACGACATATGGATTGGGAAATGCATAGGCTTCGCCGACGTTGTTGGTAGGCGTTCCGATAGTAGAAAGAACCACCGAGATACCCGACGACGTCGACACGTAGAGATTGCCCGTGAGACTATCAAAAGTAAGGTTGTTGACATATTCGTTTATGAGGCCGCTGTTACTCAGAGTGTAGACCGAGATATCACCGCTGAAACCATCGACCCTGGCCAGGCCGTTCTTGGCGCCGATCCAGGCGTTGTTGCGACTGTCGAATTCTATGGCCGTGATGTCAGGCCCAAAACCGGCCGGCAATGCAACTTCGACAAAACTCTCGAAACCGACATCGAACCGGGAGACCCCGAAGTTGGTTCCCACCCAGAGTTCGCCCTCCGGCGAGAACCTAACAGCGCGCACTACGTTTGATGCAATCCGGTAGCGGAAGTTCGGATGGTCTTGGTAGTAGTGCACCAGGCTGTCATCAGATTTGTCAAATGGATCGGCGCCGTAGTAATAATGGTAGGCGCCGTTGAGGCCGGATCCGATAGCAAAGGCCTGACCATAGGTATCAATGCTGACCATTTGCTCGCCATTGAGACCGTCGGACACCCCCAGCGCCGTCCACCCACTAAGTGCATCCATCCCGTCAAGTCGGGCAATCGCCACCCGAGTGCCATCGCGCGGTTCGAAATTGACGCCAAAGAAGTGATTTTCGGTGACTGCTACATCGTAGCATACTACGTAGTTGGAGCCAACGGCTCCGGCTTCCTGAAGCGTGGAGTTGAGCGTTCGGAATTGAGTGACCGTATCATCAACCCGCCACATTCCGCCGCCATAAGTGCCGACGTAGAATGTGCCATCATGGCCGGATTGTATGGCCGTGCCCCGGCTGGCAACGGTAACCGAGCGGCGAACCCATTCACCCGATCTCAGTTCCCACAACCCACGAGAACGAAATAGCGCCGCCATCAGTCCGTCCGGTGAGAAAGCCACGCCGGCAACGTCGTTGTGTGGAAGTCCGGTAAAGGAATATTCTTCAAACCCGCCGGAAGTATCATCGTAAAGTAGTCCCCAGTCCTCTGTGCCTATCCACCGAGCGCCGTTGTAAACAATCCCGGTCCTGACCGACCTTCCCGCCGGAGTTGCAAGTCCGAAAGCGATACCGCCCACCACTGCCCCCCGACCGGCGCGGGAATACACAAACATCGAATCGCTCTCAGCTACCAGTTGATATACCGCCGATGTCGCCGGAAACGGCAACTTCACCAGAGTGTCCGAGGTCTGATCCAGTCGAAACAATCCGGCTGCAGAACCCACGTAGATGTCGTCTTCAAATGACTGCACTGAGAAGATCGTATCTTTGCCCAACTCCGGGTATCCTGCTGTAGAGTACCCTTTCCAGCTTGCCGGTGACTTGAGCGCAAAGTGACTGGTCCGGTCGGCGACGGCCAGTCCTGACGAAGTTGCCAGCCAGATACTATCACCAGTTAGCAGAATGTCATATATCTCAGGCGCGGGGTTCAGATCGGCAAACAGTTGAAATGCGTCCTGAACCTGACCGCCATCGACGGACTTTGAAAAAAGAATCAAACCGGCGTCGCTGCCTACCCAGAGAAAATCCCCGTCGTCGGCCAGGCGCGTCAAGCGAAACGGATCGCCTTCGTTGTCAACAATCGGATACCTGACTGTGGTCGGACTATTCCAGCGAATCAGCAGCCCATCACCGGACAACCAGACCGCTCCGTCGGCCGCCTCAACTACGTCGGTGAGATCAACCGTGCCGAGTCCGTCGAGATTCGTGTACCGTCGCCCCGGCTGGTCAGGGCTGGTGATTGTCAACAGCCCGCCCGACGTTGTCACGAAAAGGGTGTCTCGGATAACAGCCATCCGGCTGGCCTCGCCGTACCCCGTTAGACTCCGCCACTCAAACTCGCTCTGCGCCGAAACAGTCAGTGGCAAAACGGAAAACACAGCGGCTATCGTGAGGCACGCCGAGATCTTGCTTTGTTGAAACTCCATTTGAAAAACAATATAGCGGCTGAGAGACCGGTAATCAACAACGACACTTTACCGGCAATATCGCCGACCCGTGTAAACACGGAGTAGCCGTCCATGAGATTGAGCTTGCCCGTCATGGCGGCCACAGAATCAAGCGGCAACTCCTGGCGGATGCGACCGTAATTGTCGACCAGATAGCTCAATCCGCTGTTAGCGGCACGCACTCCCCAGCAGCGATTTTCGACCGCGCGTGTGACAAAAGCACGCGAGTGCATGTGAATGCCCAACGAGTGGCCGAACCAGGTGTCGTTGGTGATTTCGACCATGTAATCAGCGCCGTCGAGAATCATCGCGCGCACGTACTCGGGAAAGGTCACTTCGTAGCAGATCAACGGCGCGAACCACACCCCGGCGGCCTCGAAAATCATGGCCGAATCACCGGGATAGAAGTCGGACCAGAAGACTACGTCGTAGGTTTCAATAAACGTCAAATACTCGGTGAGAAAATCCTTTCGAAGAAAGGGCAAGTCGTCCTGGTAGGGAGCCTGTTCGGTGAACGGAACCAGTTTAACTTTGTCATAACGCCCTACGAAAACACCGGAGGTATCAAAGAAGTAGGCCGAGTTGAAATGCCGCCATCGCTCACCTTCCTGTCGCGCTCCGAGCGCGCCGACCAGGTGGCAGGTGGACATATCGGCCGCAAGTTTTTGCAACTGGGTTCGACGAGCCACAACATGCGACAGGTAACTGGGGGCGGCGGTCTCCGGCCAGACAACCAGATTCACCTTGCCCTCAATCGACCGAGCCAGTGAGTCATAGAGATGAAAGCTGTACTCTTCGTTGGCGTCCGCCCACTTGATATTGACCGGCACCGACCCCTGAAGTACGGCCACCGGATACTTGCCGGGCACAGGAATCGGCGGTGTTACTACCCAGCCATAAGCAACAAGGGAGACAACGACAGCCAAAGACACAAACAGCGCCGTGACTCTGCGGGCGACGTCAACTTCGCTACGCAGCATCTGCCACAAGAGGACATTGACAGCGACAATCAGAAACGACAGGCCGTGCACCGAGATCACCGAAACAATCTGCAGAATGTAAAGGTAGTAGCTCTGCGTATAGCCGAGATCACCCCACGGGAATGCAAACTCGGAAAGCGTACGGAAATACTCCAAACCGGTCCAGAGAAACGGCAACGCCACTATCCCATAGACAGGTTTGCTATGGTACAGCCTGTTGAAAATGGTGAAGATAGCTGAGAAGTAGAAAGACACGATCAGGCAGGCGGCAAAAATACCCGGCGCCGTCACCTGTGCCACCCAGTACAGCGAGAAAGCACTGACGCAGAAGGCATAGAAATAAGCCGACCAGAACGCTTCCCTGCCCTTGAGCCGCGAGAGGATCATCAGCGGTCGGACCAGGGATAACCAGGCGAGAAAGCCAAACCAGCCGGGATAGTACGCCAGTGACAGAAGAAACGCCCAGACCGTCAACTCCAGGCGTCGCTTTCTGATCTCCACCTCAGGCGGGAGGATCAGATGACCAAGTCTTTTGAAAAAAACAGCCAGAATCAGTCTTCTTCCCATTAGGTCGGGACCCTTGCGGTCCCGACATTACCAATGTCAGGAGGACAAGCCTCCTGACCTACACCGTGACCGGCAGATGCCTGCCCTCGACTTGATCGGGGGCCTTCATCTGCCGGCATGAAATCTATGCCCCTACCAGATGCAGCGTTCCGAGAAGGTTCTGAACCTGCGGCATGATGTCGAGCCCGGTCACAAAACCAAGTCCCCCACTGGTGCAAGCCCGCTCTCCGAACGCTTTGACATTGTCAACACGAACGCCCTGACCGTGAAACAGCACCGGCACCGGATCAGCCGAGTGCGCTTTCATCTCGCACGGTGTGGTGTGGTCCGCCGTCCAGACGAGGAGCGCATCATTTGGTAGATCGAACAGAATCCGCACGGCGCGATCGATCTTCTCAATGAAATCACGTTTGCCGATGTAGTTCCCGTCCTCGCCCAGCGAATCAGCCGCCTTCACATGCACAAACACAAAGTCGTACTCGTTGAGACTCCCCACCGCCAGCTTGAACTTGGCTTCGATATTAGTATCCGGCAACGCCGTAGCGCCGGGAACATCCAGAATATCCATTCCCAGATACGCTCCCACACCTTTATAAAGACCCCCGCCGGCAACACAGCAAGCCGATAGACCGTACTTCTCCTTGAAACTCGGTACTTTTTTGTATTGCCCTGCACCTCGCACGAGGAGGTAGTTTCCGGGTAATTCGCCCTTTGCCACTCTCTCTTCATTGAGTGGATGCTGGCTCAAGACTTCATGCACTTTTGCCAGAAACTTGTTAAGCGCATCGGCCGTTCTTTTTGCCTCCGGCGTGTCGTCGGTCGGGGCGGCGTTGTGAAGCGGCATGTTAGGTTTGTGCGGGTCGGCATCGGTGATGGCATCGGACAGGCCTTTCCCGCGCATGATCACCCCCGCCCGGTGGGCGGTACCCGGCTTGACGATAAACTTGACCCCGTCGATTTCCATCCCGTCGATCGCCTCACAAAGCGGCGTCACCACGCGAATCCGTCCGGCACGACGGTCCGTAATCATGCCTTTTTCGACCGTCCCCATATTGCCACGAAGGGCCACATCGCCATGTTCCAGTTTCATTCCCAGTCCGGCGACTTCAATCGGTCCGCGACCGGAGTAGCAGGTGGCAATGTCATACCCAAATATCATCAGGTGTGCCGTGTCGCTGCCCGGCACCTTGCCACGACCGAGCGTGTGCATCATGCCACATTCACCCTCGGTAGCCAGACGATCAAGATTCGGAGTCTTGGCTGCCTCAAGTGGCGTTAGATTGTTCAACTCCGGCACTGGACGGTCACCCAGGCCGTCGCATATGACCATCACAACTTTCTTCAACATAAGCTACCCCTTTTCCACTGATCTGCTGACCAGCGCCAAACTTCCGTCAAATCAGAACGACCTTTCGATCGCCTTTCTTGATTTCCCCAATCCGATATGCCTTCTCCCCCGCCTCGGCGAGAAAGTCAATCACGCCATCAACTGATTTGGGATCGACCACTAGCACATACCCGACACCCATGTTGAAAGCACGGTACATCTCGGCTTCGTCGATATCGCCTTCTTCTTGGAGGAAATCGAATATCGGCGGTTTCGGCATGATTCCCTTTGTTATCTGAGCCGACAGCCCGTCCGGGATGATTCGATTGAGATTCCCCGGCAAACCACCGCCAGTGATATGTGCCATCCCCTTGATCTTGTGCTTGTCCAGAAGCGGCAGGATCAGCGGCGCATAGCAGCGATGTACCTGCATCAGAGCCTGATCGATAGTCATGGTACTCCCCGGAAGCGGGTCGCCCGGTTCGAGACCACCAATTTCGAACGCCACTTTGCGCGCCAGCGTGTAGCCGTTGGTGTGCAGGCCGTTCGAGGCCAGCCCAACACAGACGTCGCCTGCTTTGATTCTCGCACCGTCAATGATTTTCGCTTTGTCGACTATGCCCACAATAAACCCGGCCAGATCGTACTCGCCCGGCGCATAGAAATCAGCCATCTCGGCGGTCTCACCGCCCAATAGCGCTATGCCAACGTTCTGACATCCCCGGCTGAACCCGGAGACAATTTCGGCAATCACGTCCGGTTTCACTTTGCCGGTGGCGATGTAATCCAGAAAGAACAGCGGCCGTGCCCCATGCACCAGAATGTCATTCACACAATGATTGACCAGGTCTTCGCCGACCGTGTCATGCTTGCCGGTTATGAAGGCGATTTTCAGCTTGGTGCCAACACCGTCAGCCGATGCAATCAGCACCGGACTCTTGACACCCTTGAGATCGGGTCGGAAAAAACCGCCAAACGAGCCGATTTCGCTCAGCACCTGACTATTGAACGTCTTCCGCGCAAGCGCCTTAATCCGCTCGACCGCCTGATCGCCGGCTTCAATATCCACGCCGGCCTCGGCGTAAGTAAGACCTTTCTTAGGCTTGAGGTCACTCATGCGGGAGAAAGTATTTGGGTCGAGGCGTGATGTCAACCAATTGGTGTGAATCGCCTTGCTTGTCCGCGTAGCAACACACATCGCTATCCATCACTGGTTAGGAGCTAACCATTCCACTTCGGATTGTAACTTCTTCATAGTTCGTTCAATCTCATACCGCCGAAGGAGTTAGCAAAGGGGGGCGAACGTTTGAAGAACGGCACAGAGATTGCCATCCGGTTGTCTGAAGATAGGAATTCAGAAACGAGAAAGGATGTAACATGAAAACTCCGGCAAGAATAGTGAGAACGGCGATTTTAATATCGCTGGTTGTGTATGTTCTTCCAACCTGCGACGCATTCGGACATGATCGAAGGCAATCAATCGCGCTTACACAGTCTCGTCCAAAGTACAAACCCAGGATGTCAGCACAAATGGACTCATCATCATCGACCCTGCGGCTGCCTTCGGAATCCAAGGCGGCGTACTTGTCTCTGGCCACAACCTTGATCCCCTTTGTCATTGGTGCGAAGTTGGCGAATTCTGATGATTCGAACCCCGTTCCTGGCGCCGTGATAGCCGGTACGGCATTAATAATCGGTCCATCGTCGGGTTACTTCTACGGTGGTTGCAGTTCGCGGGGTTTGGACGGTATGATTGTTCGATTGATGACTGGTGCAGTCGCAGGCGTTGTAAGCTGGAAGTTAGCCGGAACCGGCAGCGATTGGCTGGGCCTTGAAAACACAGCGACCACGGTTTACATTGGCGGGGCAATAATCGGCATTGAGGCACTGTACGATCTGGGGGCAGTCAGAAGCACGGTAAGAAAGCGAAATGCGAGTGTAGCTAGCACCACCGTCAGCCTGGGTCCGGGCTTCTCCCTCAGCGGTGACGCCCTGACTCTGAACCTGACCTTCAAATTCTGAATCTTCACAGGGTGCCCCAGATGGCAGTCTTAGGACAGAACCCTTTAGCGGTTCTGCCAATGCGGCAAATGGCAGAAGCACTCCGCCAAAGCGGCGGGGCCTTTTGCCTTCGGGAACTTAGACATCCAAGACAAGAAAAAAGCCGGAGCTTATGCTCCGGCTTTTCTTGTAAGCGAAATGAGGTACTAGCGCTGCGCTATGTACTGTTTCTGGGCGTCCATGACGGCGATCGCGGTCATGTCGACAATCTCACCGACATCGAGCGTGCGATGTAGCACATGAACCGACTTGGACAAACCCATCAGGATCGGGCCGATACCCTTCAAGCCGCCCAGGTTCAGCGCCAGTTTGTAGGCGATGTTGCCTGAGTTCAGGTCCGGGAAGATCAGCACGTTGGCCTCATCGGTCAAACGCGAGAATGGGAAATGCCGCTTCAGGTAGTCCGGCATGAGTGCAGTGTCAAGCTGCATCTCGCCATCGACCATCAGTTCCGGCGCCTTTTCCCGCACCAGCTTCGTAGCACGCGCTACCTTGTGCGATTCGGGCAACGGCGCCGAGCCAAAGTTGGAGAACGAGAGCATGGCAATCCGCGGTTTCATGTTGAATCCGCGTGCCACATTGGCGGCGCCGATCGCTATTTCTGCCAGTTCTTCGGCGGTCGGGTTGATATTGACCGTGGTATCGGCAAACAGGTAGAGTTTCGAGTCCTTTACCAAAGCATACAGACCGGAGACACGAGTTACGCCCGGGTTCAGATCGATTATCTCGAGCGCCGGCCTGATCGTGTAGGGGTAGTCTGAAGTGACCCCCGACAGGACCGCGTCGCAATCACCCTGAGCCAGCATCATGATGCCGAAGTAGGTGCGGCTCAGCATCATCTGCCGCGCTTTCTCCTGCGTTACGCCTTTGCGTGCGCGACGCTTGTGGTAGGCCTCCGCATAGCTCTCGAGCTTAGGCGACGAGGTCGGGTCAACAATCGTGATGCCTTTCAGGTCGATTTCATACTTCTCGGCCAGTTGCTGAATGTCCTCTGGTTTGCCTAGTACAATTGGTTTGGCAATGCCTTCCTGCTCGACAATCTTGGCAGCGCGGAGTATGCGGCTGGAGTCGCCTTCGGGGTAGACCACCCGCTTGGGGTCTTTCTTCGCCTTATCGAAGATCACGTTCATGAATACGCGGCCTTGACCGATGCGGCCCTCCAGTTGCCGTTTGTATTTCTCGATGTCAATTGGGTTGCGTGCCACGCCGGTGTCCATGGCAGCTTTCGCGACGGCCACTGCTTCCCACAGGAGCACGCGCGAGTCGAACGGCTTCGGGATGATATACTCCCGGCCGAACTTGAAATACTCGACACCATAGGCTTTGGCGACATTCTCCGGGACTTCTTCCCTGGCCAGGTTTGCCAGAGCGTGCACTGCGGCGATTTTCATCTCCTCGTTGATCGCCTTAGCTTGTACGTCGAGCGCCCCGCGGAAAATGAACGGGAAGCCGAGCACGTTGTTGACCTGGTTAGGATAGTCGGAACGACCAGTGGCCATGATGGCGTCCTTACGAACAGCTACCACGTCGGGATACGTGATCTCCGGATCGGGATTGGCCATCGCAAAAATGATCGGGTCTTTGGCCATTTTCTTGACCATGTCCTGAGTGACCAGGCCCTTGACCGACACGCCTACAAAAACATCGGCATCGACCAGCGCATCTGCGATGGTGCGGCAGTTAGTCTTGCGAACAAATTGGCCCTTGTATTTGTTCCATTTCTCGTCGCGACCCTCGTACATCACACCCTTGGAGTCGACCATGATCAAGTTCTCCGGTTTGACCCCGAGGGAAACGTAAAGCTTAGCGCAAGCGATACCGGCCGCGCCGGCGCCGGAGAACACTACTCGCACTTTGCCGATGTCTTTCTTGACCAGATACAACGCGTTGAGCAACGCCGCAGCGGAGATGATCGCCGTGCCATGCTGATCGTCGTGGAACACCGGGATGTTCATCGTCTGCTTGAGGGTTTCTTCAATGTAGAAGCACTCAGGTCCTTTGATGTCTTCAAGGTTGATGCCGCCAAAAGTAGGCTCCATCAGTTGGCACGCCTTGATCACCTCGTCGGGATCCTCGGTATTGAGCTCAATATCGAACACGTCGATATCGGCGAATCTCTTGAAGAGAACGCCCTTGCCTTCCATCACCGGTTTACCGGCGGCAGCGCCGATATTGCCGAGTCCAAGCACAGCGGTGCCGTTGGACACTACTGCCACCAGGTTGCCTTTGGCGGTGTACTTGTACACGTCGGCCGGGTTCTTGTGGATAGCCAGACACGGTTCAGCCACACCCGGGGTATAAGCCAGAGAGAGATCGATCTGCGTACTGCACGGTTTGGTCGGGCGGACTTCCACCTTGCCAGGCTTGCCCTGGGAGTGGTAATCCAGCGCCTGTTGTTTCGTTATCATATTCTATTCTCCTGTTGCCGGCATCTTTCCGGCGTTAACATCCTAACACACGGCAATAAAAGCCCTCCATCTGCCTCGTCAAGCGGTTTCCCTGTCGTGAAATGGCCTCGCTTGTGAAAATATGTACAAGGACCGTACGGTCACGTCAACTTTGTGTGGGGCAATTGGTTAAGTCTCGTTGAGTGTGCCTGCCGAGAATGCGACCGTCTTCTTGTTGTCGAATACATTTGACACATGCATCAAATGGACCGTCAATGTCCGAAACAAGTGCGCGACACTGGAAGGAGAGTACCATGCTACAGCGAATTGCCATCACCCTGTTGTCAACCATCCTCTTGAGTGGGACTATGCAAGCACAGGACACACCAAAGATCACTGTCACTAAGCTGACCGATCAAATCTGCAGACTCAACACTCAGCAGAGTAACTACACCACCAACACCCTTGCCTTTGTTGGTGACGAGGGCCTTCTGCTGGTTGATACGCAATCGGAGGAGGACGCCGAGGCCTTGAAGGAGGTCGTGGACTCCTTCGGGAAAGGCGCGCCGAAATACATCATAAATACTCATAAGCACGTCGAGCACATCGGCGGCAATGCCATTTTCGGCGATACTCCGGTGATCATCGGCCATGAGCTGTTGCCAACCAAACTCCGGAGCGGGAGTTTCCTCTTCAGCGAGTATCCTCCGGCGACCTTCCCGGACATTACCGTCTCCGACTCCCTCTCCCTGTACTTCAACGGCGAGAGAATCAGGATTGTCGCGATACCGGGCAGCCATGATGACCACGAGATAATCGTTCATTTCACGGGATCAAAAATCGTACACCTGAGCTCACTGGTCAATGGATTCAACTTCCCTTCCGTTGATGCGGACGGCGACGCCCTCAAGTTCCCGGATTGTGTGGCCAGAGCGCTATCATTGCTGCCGCGTGACGTGATCATCGTTTCCGGACACAATGAGAACGGTACCTGGGACGACCTCAACAAGTACCACGATATGTTGATCAAGACCACCGCGATCGTCAAGAGCGGGCTTGACGCCGGCAAAGACCTCGCTACCCTGCAGCAGGAGAATGTACTGGATGAGTGGAAAGCGTATGCCGGGAGTTACGTCAGCGTGGACGAATGGATTGAGTATCTGGTAAAGGGCTTTCAGAATCAGTCCTCGAAGGACAGCAAACAGTCTATCTATGAACCGCTATACTACGCCTGGAAAGAGAAAGGCGCGCCGGCCGCGGTCGCTCTCTACCGGCAATTGAAACGTGAACAGGAAGACCAATACCGATTCGATGAGGCGGACCCGCTGATCATAGGCGACAGACTCCTCGCGAAAGCCAAGTACCAAGACGCCGCCGAGTTCCTGCAACTGAGTCTTGAAGAGTACCCGGAAAGCTCGTATGCTTACTATGCGGCGTATGAACTGGCCTTGTGCCACAAGGAAACAGGCGATCATGACCTGGCGATTAAATTCTGCGAGAAGTCGCTGGAACTCAAACCCGACTTCAAAACAGCCGCAACTCTTCTGGAAGAACTAAGAAAGAACTGACAACAGAACGGCGAAATCCTCAAGGGATTTCGTCGTCACCACTGCACCCGATAGACCCGCTGGCCGTCAGAACCGCCCATCCGTCGGCGACCACGCACTTTGAGCAGTATCCTGAGTAACAGATAGCCGAACACGAATCCACCTACGTGCGCCATAAACGCCACACCTCCACCGGAGGAACCGAGATCAAAAACCGACATCAATATCTGCAAAACGAACCACACCCCAAGAACGAACTTGGCGGGAAACTCGCGGACTATAATGAAGAAATAGACAATCAGTATCGTAATTCGCGCATTCGGATGCAGCACGTAGTAAGCGCCCATCACACCAGCGATTGCCCCTGAAGCACCCACGAGGGGGACAGTCGAGCTGGGATTGAATAACGTATAGAGCGCGATGGCGGCAAAACCCGACACGATGTAGAACAAGAAGAATCGAATCGGCCCGAAGTAATCCTCAATATTGTTACCGTATATCCACAAGAAAAGCATGTTGCCGATCAGGTGCATCCACCCACCGTGGAGAAACATCGAGGTCAGTGGAGTGGCATACAGCCAGGGGGGAGTGTCGACGTACGCGCCCGGATCCAGAACGACGCCAGGGATATATCCGAAGTACACCAGCGCATTCTGATACCCTTCAAACCCCTGGGTTTTCGTGTAAAGGAACACGGCCGTGTTAATGAGAATCAGGGCGATCGTAAAATGCGGCGGCCGCACGGTCGGTTGATCATCTCGAATAGGGATAAACACGGCGTCTTACTTCTCTCTGTCGAAACCACAGGGGTTTCGACCTACTTTTGTCTACTACTTCTTCTTACCCCGTTTGACAATCTCAAATTCGGTTTTTCTCTCACAACGATTCCCGGCGCGATCCACGGCCGTAATCTTCAACTCATGCGGGCCGAGGTCAAGTGGTTCGCCCAACGTAGCCACACACCTCCCCTCCTCAATGTCGAACTCCGGCAACAGCCAGCGTCCGTCGACGCGCACGTCAATTGAACAGTCATCCTCAAACCCTGAAAGGTTGTCCCTCAGCTTGAACTTCACCACAGGCTGTCGATCGTAGTAAGTGTGTCTTTGACTCAGGTTCAGGCCGGAGATAGTCGGAGCCGTGGTGTCAACCATCGCGGCGAATACTCCCCCACCCGCGCTGGAGCCGGACGTTTTGTCGGAGGGGGTTGTGTCATTGTCAATCCATGTCCAGGTTTTGCCGCTCCGATCGAAGCGACACAGACCGGTCTGGCGATTTCTCAGATGGTCCGCAGCAAGTCTGATCGACACTTCAAACTTTTCTCTCATCGCGACCGCCTCAGGCATGACCTGATAGGCCTTTGACACCGCGATTGCGCCGGGAGCGCCACGAACCACAATGGTGCTGACCGTCAGAAACTGAGGCGCGAAGAACGCTCCGGGCGGCAGAACGACTGCGAAGGAGCCGCTATCGACACTGATCAGGCGTCCCCCGTTCCAGCCCGCGACTTGCAGTTCGACCCCTTTCGCCAGGAGTTGGGTTCTCTGACGTTCGAACAACCGTTCTTCGTCTCCAGGCCGCGTCTCGGATGGCGGTCGCGGTCGGAAGAAGTAGTATCGAGAACTGTTCCCCGTTTTTGTCTTTGTCACCAAACCATCCTCGTCGACTCGCCAGTCGGTGATCGTCGGAGCTGTACCGTCAACGACGGCATAATCACACTGACGAGATAACGCCTTCGTCGAACCTGCTTCGACATAGTTGAATCGAAATACCAGTTCCGAGCGGTTGCCGAAGACATCCTCGGCCGCAATCACGGCGCGGTGCTCTCCGAAAACAGGCGCAATATCAAGTCCGTACGCGTATCGACCGGTTCCCTTTCCACCATAGCTTTCCCGAGCAGCGCTCCAGATTCGATCGCCCGCTACAGGGCGATAAGTGCGGCGGACCCTTTGATCTCCATCGGCGGCTTGTGTCGGCTCATAGACCAGATCAACGATTGGCCCAATATCATACGACAGCGAGTCCAGGGTTGATTCATAGTACAAGCTGTCATCTATGGTCAGGGTCAACTTGTACACAGCCTGCCTTCTGCCGTCAGGACGCATCAAGTCAAAGCAGTCTGCCAATAAGCCGAACGGTGCGCTCAACGTTACCGCCTGGGTGACCTGGTATTGGCCGGCACTGATTCTTTTCACCGCCAGGAACATCTTGCGGAGGCCGTCCGAAAAAAGCGATCTGTCGTCCAGCAAGTGAATACCCAGCCGCTCGAAAGTCGGGGGAGTTTTGTCATCGAGCCGGAAACCGTGACTGCGGGGGTCGAGGGGAATGTTATCTCCCGTTCGCTTCTCGAAATGAAGATGCGGTCCGCCGGCGCCGGTTTCTCCGGAGTAGGCAATCAGCTGACCAGCTTTGACGGGAACTGAATCGGCCGGAAACTGAAGGTCGACAAAGTACCGCTCTCGACGAAACTGCTCGTTGACCACCGCTGACTGAATAGTTTCATTGAATCCCGACAAGTGTCCGAAAACATAGATATAACCGTCGTTGCCTTTCAGATAGAGGCCCTTGCCATATCCGCCGTACGACATTCTTACCCGCCATACATATCCATCGACCGGCGAGTACACTTTCGCCCCGATTTGCCCGCCAGTCCGCAAATCCAGCCCGACATGGAAACGGCCTCCCGACCGGTAGTCGCCGTAGCCGGACGATAAATCGATGTCGCCTTTCAGAGGCCATGACAGGGACTGAGCGTAAGCTGTTGTCCCCAAGACGAGTAGGCCGATTAACCAGGCGGGTAGTTTGGTCGATACTGCTTTCATAGTTGTGGCAACGGTGTTCTTTACAAAAAGTTCACTGATTGTATTGCGGTATCGGTCGCTGAGCCAGTTTTTTCTCCACCTCGGTTTTTGGCTCAGCGCCGCCTTGCCAAATGGAAATGGATGATTATATTTGTCGTTCTGCCCCGGTTGCGAGACAAAATTAGATGGCCGGTGCCGGGGCGCAGCTACAGTTGAGAGGAGTTCTGTCAGATGTTCGAAATGCTTCGCAAGATGATCTTCCCGATCATCATTATTGTTCTGGTCTTCTTCGTAGGCATGATCGTGCTCGAATGGGGTCTTGGCTTAAGTGGCCGCAACCAGGCCTTGGAGGCCAACGTAGCCGGGACTATCAACGGTGAGGAAATTCCCTGGCAGACGCACTCTCAGTTGCTGAACAATCTTCTTCAGAATGAGCGAGCCCAATACGGCGAAGATTACGAGATTCCGGACGATCGTGCCCGCGAACTGGAGCAGCAGGCCTGGGACCAATTAGTGGCGGACAGACTTATCAAGCAGGAAGGTGCACGGCTCGGCATCACGGTCTCGGAGAGCGACGTATACAACTACCTGAAGTACAATCCTCCGCAGTTTCTCCGACAGGAGCCGGACCTGCAGACCAATGGCCAGTTTGACTATCAGAAATATCTGGCCCTTATGGTAGACAACCGGGCGGCCGGGATGTGGGCTAACATCGAGCCGATGATCCGTGAAGACCTCAAGCGGATCAAGGTTCAGCAGGAAGTAGTCGAAGCCGCCCATGTCACCAACGAGGAAGTTCGAGAGGCGTTTATTGGTCAGAACGAGAAAGTGACGATCGGCGTAGTAAACGCTACTATGAACCAGTTCTATATGCTGACGTCTGACCCGACTGATCAGGAGGCGGAGACCTGGTTCAATGGACATCGCGACATGTACAAAGTCGGTGAGCGGGTGGTGCTTGATCTCGTCCGCGTCTCAAAGGAGCCAAGTCAGTTCGATCAGGACGCGGCTCAGGCGCGCGCGAAGGAAGTCTACGACTCCGTGACCAGTGGTTCGGATTTTGCCGAGTTCGCCCGTACTTACTCCCAGGACCCTGGCGCAGCAACAAACAGCGGCGATCTGGGTTGGTTCGCGCGCGGTCGGATGGTGAAGGAATTTGACAGCGCCGCTTTCGCGATGCGTGAAGGTGAAATCTCGGTACCGATCAAGACTTCGTTCGGCTGGCACATTATCAAGAACCTGGGATACCGCGAGGAAAACGGCCAGCGTGAGGTTCATGCCGCGCATATTTTGATCAAAACGGAAACTTCCCCGCAGACCCTCGACGCCGCATGGCAGCAGCTTGACATGGTCCGCACTCAGGCGTCCGAACTCGGCCTTGCCGAAGCCGCCAAGGCAGAAGGTCTGGAGATGCATACGACCGCCCCGACCCAGAAGGAAGAATATCTTAACTATGTGGGAGCCGGCGCTGACGTTCTCGAAATGGCGTTCAAGATGAACTTGGGTGATATTTCTGAAGTGCTCGACCTGCCGAACTATTACTGCGTGATGCGGCTCGCCAACAAATTCGAGGCCGGCCCTGCCGATTTGGTTGCCGTCAAGGCCACCGTGGCGCAGGATTGCCGCCAGGAGAAACTGACCAAGATCTGCCATGACACCGTCCAGCTTGTCTACGACGAGGTCGGTCGCGGCTCTACTCTCGAAAAAGCCGCCGTCAAATTCGGCCTGACTTATGAAAAACTCGAGCCGTTCTCTCGGGATGCCTCGATTCCCAACCTCGGCTCTGATCCGAAAGCAATCGGTAAGGCCTTTGGTCTTGGAGCAGTAGGGACAATCTCGAAACCAATCGACTATAGTACCGGCACGGTCATCATGGAGCTTCTCGACCGCCAGACCCCCGACCTCACCGCTTTCAATGAAAAGCAGGATTCTGTTTACATGCAGCTCCTGAAAACCAAGCAACAGCAGACTTATTCGGCCTGGTACACTTCCCTCGTCAAGACTGCAAAAATAGAAAGCAACGTAAACGCATTACAGCGTCGCAGGTAGACGTAGGTAATTGCGATCTTCTTCGTCAGAACCCCCGGTTACAAGCCGGGGGTTTTCTATTACGTGCGTTTTGTCCTGGGCAGACGAGGACCCGCCGCGGCGGGCCGCCCACAAACACGGTTCTTTAACATTTCCTACCGCATCCGGGCGGGGAGAATCACCAGCGTCTGTTCAGACATTTGCAGCCGACGTTGAAGGGCAAAGGCGGTCTCGTTATGCAGGATCCCCTGATACCAGCGCTCACGCTCGAACACCAGTTGCCCGGCGAAGAAAGTGGCATGAGGGAACTCCTCGGCCACGTCGAGGCAGAGTTTCTCCAGCTCTTCAACTACGTCTGTTCCGATTGCCATCCGACTGACCGCCGGCATCCCCTGACTTTCCATCAGCATGACGTATTTTGTCAGTTCAGCCTGGTTTCTGCTCTTCAACAGATCGAGGGTATCGGCACCTTGTATAGAACTGGAATCGACTACGCCGGCAGAAATGAAGACGACCCCCTGAAACTGATGTGGAAAGGTGCGCAGAGCCGCCAAGGTGGTATGTATACCGAGTCCACTGTATCCCCCGACCAGCACCGCCGCCACCGGTTTTGAAGGATCGGCTGGACCGGGTGGCACGTCAGTGACAGCGGGAATGTCGTGCAAAGTTGAAAATAGGGCGGCCAGCTTGGCGTTGATGGTCCGGTAGTGTCGTTTGATCAGGAAGCACAGACACACGACTGTTGCCGTTATGACCAAAGTCACCCATCCGCCCTCGCCGAACTTCTGGTAAATCGTGACTCCCAGAATGGTGGCACAGAAAACGAACCCGACTGCAAACAGCGTGAACTGCCCCTTCCAGGGCTCACTGCTTCCCCGCTTGCTGATGAGATGACGCGACATTCCAAACATCGAAAGCGAGAAGGTCAGAAACACATTGATGCTGTACATGACCACCAGGTGCGACACCTTTCCGTTGGCATACAGAAGCGCTGCGAGGGCTGCTACGCCCATGAGAACAATACCGTTCCGAGTCGTCAGTCGATCGGACAGCGTAGCGAACCGGCGCGGCACCCAGGCGTCACCCGACATGTTGGCCAGCACCCGGGGACCGTCAATAAACCCGGCCTGGGCTCCGACCACCAAGAGCAGTCCCTCCGAAAGCAGGGTGACGATGACAAAAGTACTACCCAGAGCCAGCCCGCCGGCGACCCGATCGGCCAGGACGGCATTAAGAGTCTTGCCTTCGGTCATCTGGACACCCCAGAGGAGATAGCAGACTATCAGCCCGCCGGCCGTGAGTGCCAGCGAGATGGCCATGTAGACCATCGTGCGCTTGCCGGTGCGTACTCTCGGCTCGCGCATAATTGGCAGACCGTTCGAAACCGCCTCCAAGCCTGTATAGGTTCCGCCACCGAGTGAAAAAGCGTGCAGCAGAAGTGCGATCATCCCGCCAATGCCAAGAGCTGTCAGACCGTTGTCAAAACCGCTCTTGACACCGCTCATCACCAACGGTAGTTCAGCCGCGTGGAAGGCAATGCCGCCGCCGATGAGCACGATGTGCGTACCCAGAAACAGCAGGAATACCGGCAATAGAACCATGATCGATTCTTTGACTCCCCGAATATTCAGCGCTGTCAGCCCAATAATCAGAAACACTTCGACTCCGAGCTTCATCCCTTGCCATTCGGGAGGAAGAAAACTGAAAATGGCATCGCCAGCAGCCGCAATTGAGACTGTGATCGTTAGTACATAGTCGACCAACAGAGCCGAACCGGAAATGACTCCGGCCTTCTCTCCCAGAAGCGCCGTAGCAACAACGTAACCGCCACCTCCGTGAGGAAACCGTTCGATGATGTGGCTGTAACAGGCCGAAATGATGAGAATCGTGGTGGCCGTCATCAAAGCGATCGGGATAGCCAGGTAAGTATGTGCGCCGAGTACGCGAAAAGCTTCTTGCGGGCCATAGGACGACGACGACAGCCCATCGGCCCCCAATCCAACCCAGGCAAAAAAAGCGATTACAGACAACCGATGGAAAATCCCACGATCCGAGAGATCACGGGCAGGACCAAAAAGAAATCGCTTCGTCCGATTCAGAATCGGCGAGTCATCGCTCTGTGAACTCGAACTACCGCGGGGTTCATTTGAAGCACCCATACAGAACTCTTCCACCAAGTGTTGCTGGAGAGCCGCCTCATAACCGACAGGTGCTCTCCTTCGACGCCTACGAGGTTAGCTGACGGGCTCGGACCGAAAGAGTTGTCCTACGCCTTGCGGCGATACGCCCCGAGTTAACGGGTCCCCCGTTCCCGCCTATGCGGGATTCGGCGTTTACCAGCCAGAACGATAGCACAAAAATCCCAACTGTCAAGACAGAATCGTGGAGCCCCAAGCGCTTCGACGACAACAAGATAGTCGGCAGATGCCCCGGGTAATCAGGAAAAAAACGGGACGATCATGCTGGTATCAGCCGATCGTCCCGGATTGAAAACGTCGGTTATTTGATCGGCTTTGCCGCCGCCTCGTTCATCTTTCTCAAGGAGCTATGGCGCCGGCTATAGAGGAAGTAGATCGCAAATCCAATAAGAAGCCAGACAAACAGCCGCAGCCAGTTTTCGACCGGAAGAGAAAACATCAGCACAAGACAAGAAAGAATCCCGAGAATCGGAATCACGGGAAACCAGGGTGTGCGGAACGGCCGCGCCGCCTGTGGTTCCTTGTATCGCATAATCAGAACTGCGGCGCAGACAATAATGAATGCGAGCAACGTGCCGATGTTCACCAATTCGGCCAGTACGCGCAACGGCAGGAGTGCCGCCAGAAGCGCCACGAAAAAGCCAGTCAGGATTGTGGACTTCCAGGGGGTCCGGAAGCGATCGTGAATGGCGCCAAAGAAGTTCTTCGGTACCATGCCGTCGCGGGCCATCGCAAGGAGCACTCGCGGCTGACTGAGCATCATGACCAGCAGTACCGAAGTAATCCCGGCGATTGCTCCGAGTGAAATCACGAACTGGGCCCATGGAAGGCCAACTCTGGCAAAGGCATTCGAAACCGGAGCGTTGATGTCAATCTCGTTGTACGGCACCATTCCAGTCAACACCATCGAAACCGCCAGATAAAGGACGGTGCAAATCAGAAGCGATGAAATGATACCGATCGGGACGTCCCTTGCCGGGTTTTTTGCTTCCTCGGCGTGAGTAGACACCGAATCGAAACCGATATAGGCAAAGAAAATAGTGGCCGCCCCAGCCAGCATGCCCACGGCGGTGCCATCAGGCGCGGTCTGACCAAACACCGTATGACCGAAGAAACTGATACCGCCAAAGCCGAACGGCGCAAACGGTATCCAGTTTTTGGGATCGATATAGAAAGCGCCCACGCCTATCACCATGAGTACGATCGCCAGCTTAATGCCGACAATGGTGGCATTGAAAGTGGCGCTCTCCCGAATTCCCTTGACCAGGATGACCGTGACGATGGCGGTTATGACAATAGCCGGCAGATCAATCACCGTCCCGGTCGTCACAAATTGTCCCGCGCCGGTGTCGTAATCGAACGGCGCCAGCGTCATCGCGTGTGGAATCTTAAGACCAAATATCCCTATGAAATCCTGAAAATAATGCGACCAGCCATGCGCCACAGTCGCGGAGGCGACGGCGTATTCAAGAATCAGGTCCCAGCCAATGATCCAGGCGAACAGTTCTCCCAGTGTGGCATAAGCATAAGTGTAGGCCGACCCCGCCACCGGTACCATTGACGCAAACTCGGCGTAACAGAGAGCCGCGAACACACAAGCCAGACCGGCAGCGACGAACGACAGTGTCAGCGCCGGGCCGGCTTTGTCGTGCGCCGCGATTCCGGTCAGCACAAAGATGCCGGTGCCGATGATGGCGCCGATACCAAGACTGGAAAGCGTCACCGGCCCCAGAATTCGGCGAAGCCGGTTTTCGCTTTTCATTTCCTCAAGAAGCAAACTGAGCGGTTTCCGAGCGAAGAGTGGGTTTCCCATTGGTTAGGTCCTGTCAATTGAAAGTAGTGCGTAGAACACTGGTCTCATTGCTATCCTGCTGGCTGCACGCGAAGAATCGACATCGCGTCCGCACACATGGAAGTCGAGAATCTACTTCTGCTCCTGACTCTTCGCAAGCGCAAAACGCGCGACCGTGTCGTTTGCTTCTCCCGCACCCCTCGGGGCCTGCTGAAAAAGCCCCACTCCACGTCATTGCGAGCGGAGATGGCTCGCCCCGTGAGGCGAGACATCGTAGCGCGGCAATCTTGCGGTCTCGTGGGCGGCACACGTCCTCGTGTGCCCCACATATGGGGCAGACCGGGAGGTCTGCCGCCCACGGAAATGAGATCGCCACGTCACGACCGCGAAGCACGGTCGAGACTCGCGATGACAGGCGCGGATGGTTTTTTCAACACTCCCCTCGGCAAGGTGTCGGCTAGGGGGTCGGTGATGTTGGAGTGGGTCTTTCGGATTCCAGGCGGCTCTTCCTGAAACCGTAAAATAAGTAGATGATCCCGCCGACCACCAGCCAGATGACAAATCTGAACCAGGTCACCTTGTCCAGACCGAACATCAGCCAGATACAGAACAGGATGCCCAAAATCGGCGTCACGATCCCTCCCGGAGCTTTGAAGGGTCGCTCTCGGTGTGGGTCGGTAAATCGGAGCACAATCACCCCTCCGCACGCCAGCACGAAGGCGAACAGAGTCCCGATATTGCACAGGCTAGCCATCTCGTCGATATTGCAGAAGGCGGCCAGAATAGCCACGAACGCCCCGGTCCAGATGGTGGTAACGTGCGGCGTACGGAACTTCGGGTGAACCCTGGCGAAATACTTCGGAAGAAGCCCGTCGCGACTCATCGCAAAGAATATCCTCGGCTGACCCATCTGGAAAACGAGCAACACTGCGGTGTGCGCGACCACCGATCCGAGCGAAATCACAGCGATGATCCAGGGGGCAACGTTGTTGTACTCCAGGCCGGCCACAAGCGGCTCGGCAATCTTGGCGCGCAGCGCCTGAAAGGGAATCATCCCAGTCAGCGTGATCGTAACTAATATGTAGATGAAGGTGCAGATTACGAGCGATCCGATGATGCCGCGCGGCATGTCGCGTTTTGGATCGCGGGTTTCCTCGGCGACCGTGGAAATGGCGTCGAAGCCGATGTAAGCGAAAAACACTGTGGCCGCCCCCACCTGAATCCCGCGCCAGCCACCGGGCGCGAACGGGGTCCAGTTCTCCGCCTTGAAGTAGTAAAGCCCCACTCCAATAAACAGCGCCAACACCGCCAGCTTCACGAGTACCATCATATCGTTGAAACGGGACGACTCCCGAATCCCAATGACCAGGATGACCGTGACAAAGGCAACGATGAGCACAGCCGGTAGATTGAAAATAATCGGAAAACCGAACAGATGCGGAACAGCCGTCAAGTCCAACCCCTGCTGAACGAAAGTCCGATAGTCCATGCGGAGCCAGAACGGGATATCGAGGCCGATCGAGTTGCGCAGGAAATCGTTGAAATAACCCGACCAGCTTATCGCGACGGCGACGTTACCTATGGCGTATTCGATGATCAGGTCCCAGCCGATTATCCAGGCGACCAGTTCGCCCATCGTGGCGTATGCGTAGGTATAGGCACTGCCCGAAATCGGCACCATAGCCGCGAGTTCCGCATAGCACAGGGCGCTGAAACCGCAGGCGATGCCGGTCAGAATAAACGAGATCAGCAGCGCCGGGCCGGCGGGATAGCCGGAGGACGCTCCGACCGCTGCCTCGCCAACCATGGCGAAAATCCCCGCGCCGACAATGGCGCCGATGCCGATCATTGTGACATCGAACGACCCCAGCACTCGCTTCAGCTGGCGGTTATCCCCGGTTGCCTGAGCCATAAGGTAATCTACAGATTTGCGGCGGAACATATGACCCATGCGCGTACCTTTCTATGCGTGCGCCGCAGGATAGCGGGTCAGCCGCGAAGAATCAAGAGAAGGTATTTTGTGCGCGGCAGACCTCCCGGTCTGCCCGGTTTCCCATGTGCGCCATCAAAAGGAAATGGGGCAGACGAGGACCCGCCGTGGCGGGCCGCCCTCTAAATAGATGCCCCGCCAGAAACGGAGCATGACGGGTTTTTTCGTCCTTCGAGACTCAGCAGTTCGTATAGTTCGGGCCTTCGCCGCCCTGCGGCGTCACCCAGCGAATGATCTGGTACGGGTCCGCAATGTCACACGTCTTGCAGTGCACGCAGTTAGATGGCGTCAGTTCCAGTTTGAGCTTGCCGGGGCGGGCCTCATCGTCGACCATGTTGTATACCGACGCCGGACAGAAATGTTGGCACGGGTTGCCGTACTCTTCAGTACACCGATTGTTGCAGATGCCAAAATCCTCAATCACCAGGTGCGAGGGTTGGTGTTCCTCGTGCATCGTGCCGGACTTGTAGACATCGGACACTTTGTCGAACAGGTACTGGTTGTCGAACTTGAGCGGCGCTTTCTCCGGCTTGCGGCCGAACTTCTTTTCGTAGTCGGCAATCTTCAGAACGTATTCATGATCCTGCTTGTGGGTGCGGCGTTCGAACAGGCCCCGTCCGCCCGTAGCCAGTTGCATCCCGGCGTGGAACATCCCTGCCCACAGGCCACCCTCGAACCCAGCGTGGAAATTACGCGATGAGTACAGCTCTTCTTTGGCCCAGCTCTTCTCGAACTTATCAGCGTACAGCTTGAGTTGGGTTTTGCTGAAATCACCAGCTTTGACCGCCTCGAAAATTGTCTCGGCGGCGAGAATGCCTGACTTGATCGCCAGATGAATCCCCTTCAGCCGTTGCGGATTTAGCAAACCGGCGGAATCGCCGCACAAAAGCAGACCGTCGTGATATAGCTTCGGCACAGAATAGAAACCGCCGACCGGAATGGTCTTGGCGCCGTAGTGCAGCATGGTGCCGCCGTCAAGAATGTCTCGAATCAGCTTGTGCGTCTTGTAGCGTTGGAATTTGGCATGGGGGTCGTTGGTAGGGTCGGGGCTGTCCACCCCGGCGGCGTACCCCACTGAAACCATCGTGTCGCTCATGGCATAGAGCCAGGAACCACCGTATTCGTTCTTCGCCGACGGCCACCCGGCGGTATGAATTACTTCACCGGCTGTAACTCGTCCTGCGGGAATCTCCCAGACTTCTTTCACTCCGGTCAGATATGATTGGGGAAGGCAGTCCTGCCGCAGTTCAGGAATATTCTCAAAGGCCTGCTTGGTCAGCGAACCGTGCACTCCCTCGCAGAGCACCGTGACTTTGGCCTTGATCAGCGAACCCGGCTCGAAATTCCCTTTGGGGTGCCCTTCTTTATCAAGACCCATATCGACTGTTTGGACACCGGTTACGCGACCGTCCTCGATAAGCAGCTTGAATCCAGCAGTGCCTTCGTATATGTCTACACCGGCGTTCTTGACCTGCTGGGCCAGCCAGCCAGTGAACTTGTTGAGAGAGACTACGTGGTTTCCGTGATTTCTCAGAGGAGGCGGCATGAAAGGCAGTTTGGTTCCGCCGTTTTCGCGAAGGAGATACATCGAGTCTTTGGTAACCGGCGCTTCCAGAGGCGCACCTTTTGCGATATAGTCCGGGATCAACTCTGCCAGACCGCGCGGATCCATCACCGCCCCCGAAAGCGAGTGCGCTCCGGCATAGGAGCCCTTCTCCATTAGGAAGATCTCGGGCGTTTCGGGGGCGCCCTCGGTAGCAAAGAGTTGGGTAAGCTTGTAGGCAACGGACAGACCGGCTGGGCCGGCGCCGACGATCAAAATGTTTGTTTCGAGAGTTTCGCGCTGAATTTCCATGTTCTACACCTCGGTAAACGGGTTCGAACATGGAATATACGGATTGCTCTCTGGAAGAAAAGAGCAAATGGCACTAATCTCGCTGCTTGCGAGAGGGCAAGGACCGCCGGGGCGTACGAGGAGCCGGTCTGCGTTCGTTGGTCTCTTCGGGCGCCTCGCCGTTGCTGTTGATCTGCAGCATCTCGGCGATCTTTTCCTTGTTGCACCCAACCGTGATCAGACGAGCATTCTTGACGATCGGACGGCGCAGCAGTCCGGGGTTCTGGGCGATCAGCTCCAGCATCTGGCGGCGTTCGGGCATTTCGTCGCCAAGCCCGAGCTTGGCGTACTCGCTCGATGCCGTATTCACGAAATAAAGCAGCGGGTTGTGGCCAAACAAGAAATCCAACTCATCCACCGAGAGGGGCTGCTTGCCTAAGTCCCTAACGATGAGCCGGTAACCCGAGTTTTCGATATACTTGCGGATCTCTTCACACCGCTCGTCGTTGCCATAAGTCATGTAGGTCGCTTGCTTCTGAGGCATACTATCTCCGAGTCAATAAGTCCACAGGTGCCAGTAGCTAAGAACGCAGTCGGGCCATGTTCTTGTACGGGAGTCTTTCGGACTTCCAATATTCAGTCGACGCTTGTCCTGACAAGCGACTGAGTCGCCCGGTCAATCGCCGACTTAAGCCATCATTAAAGCGTTCTGAGGAGCGCTTTGTCAACATAAATCTGCCCAAAAACTACGTTTCGATCAAAAACTTAAAGATAATTGCGGGGTGCGCGCGGGCACCCTCTCCGGCCCCCCGGTCTGTCACAAGGTCTGGGTTGGCTGCTAATGTCAGCGAAGCTTGCTGCATCACTCAAGCCACTAAACCCAAGTTCGATCAAGAATAGATGCCGATATACCCTTGACACAGTTATCGGAGATGTCACAATTACACTTTAGCGACCGGGCACTCTTCATAACCCTCGATGCTGGAAAAAGTTCCCCGGATGCAGTGTCGACTACAGACGAACCGCCAGAGCAACACCGTCACGCAGCGGCAGAATCGTAGTGAAAAACCGTGAGTCCGCGTAAAGCCTCTTCGTGAATTCAACTACTCCGCTGGTGGCTTCATCCTTCGGTTCCTCGCAGACCCGTCCTGACCAGAGCAGGTTGTCAGTAATGAACAGCCCGCCTCGGCGGAGCCGGAAAGCCGCTGGATCGATGGTTTCGGGATACCGCTCTTTGTCGATGTCATTGAATACGATATCGTATTTCTTGTCGATTTCTGTCAGGACCTCAAAAGCGTCGCCGACTTTGAACTTGACCTTTGTCTGAAGACCGGCCCGCGCGAAGTAGTCCAGCGCCCGGTTGCGGTTGTCCTCGCTACCATCGATCATGGTTATCTTCCCCCGATCGCCCATAGCCAATGCAAACCAAGAGGCGGAGTAACCAAATCCAGACCCGAGTTCGAGCACCCGGCGCGCCTCAATTGCCTTGGCCATCTGATATAAGAACCGCCCGACCAGAGGTCCGACAATCGGGAAACCCTGCTCAGTAGCGTAGGTCTCCATCTCCTGCATCACGGCCGCGCGCTCCGGTGTGACCTGCATGAGGTATTCTTCGATCTTGGGTTGAAAAATCATAAGTACACCTGTCTCAAGTTACAATGTAGATGTCGTCACCCTCGACTTTGACATCGTACCGTTTCAGACAAGCCCCCTTCAGGTCGAGACACTCGCCGGTCTCAAGATTGTATCGCCAATGATGCCACTTGCAGGTGATCAGACCATCTTTGATCGATCCATTCGCCAGCGACGCCCGCATGTGTTTGCAGTCCGATTCGAGACCGTAGAAACGGCCGGCGACATTGAACACCGCCACCCGGCTAGCCATGATCTGTTTTTCGATGACCCCGCCGACCGGCAAATCGGCCAGCTTTCCCATCTTGATCTTAGACATGGACATTGACGATTATGCTTTGGTGTGATTGGCTGCGCCGGGTACAGCCGATTGAGGCACCAGGCGTTTTTTCGGTGGTTTCGGTTGCCGAACAACCTCGGCTCGCCCTCCGGAAATCTCTCTTAGCTGCTCGATCACCGCATCGACAAGAAAATCAGGCGTCGACGCTCCCGCAGTCACGCCGACCCGCTCTATCGAGTCTCCAGCACCGGTGAACCAGTCGTCGCGAATATCATCCACAGATCCGATCAACTCTCCCCGGCCGCAAAGAGCTTGTGAAATATGAGCCAGCCGTTTGGAGTTGGCCGAGGTCTGCGAGCCGACTACCAGAATCATGTCCACTTCCGGAGCCATGTCCCGGATAGCCGACTGACGCTCGCTGGTGGCCATACAGATCGTGTCGAAAGTCACCAGATGCGGCCACTTCTTCTCGGCGGCCAGGCGGAACACCTCAAAATCCTCGATCCGCATCGTGGTCTGTACGGTGAGACCGAGCTTACGGTCCCGCCAGTCCGGATAGTCATCCAGTTCGGTGATAGACGATATTACCGTGATCCTGTCGGGCGCGTGGCCTACTACACCCTGGGTTTCGTCATGATCGGGATCGCCAAAGTGGATCAGATAGAATCCTTGTGGGATGGCCCTGCCAATGATCTTGTAGATGTTGGTCACGAGCGGACAGGTGGCATCTACCACCGTCAGTCCCTTGTCGCGGGCTGCCTGTTTGACCCCAGGAGCAACCCCATGAGCGGAAATAATCAGCGTCCCGGATATCACGTCGCCCACGGAGAACTCCTGCCCCACGCCCTTGCGGCGGAAATCGTCGACCACGGCGTCGTTGTGAACGATCTCATTCAGAATCGTCACCGGGCCGCTTGACTCACGGGCGGTCTCATCGGCGATCTTGATCGCTCGCTTAACACCCATACAGAAGCCATAGTGTCGGGCAATGACAATCTTCTTTATCATGTTCTTTCCAGCAGGCTCCGCGACTGATGAAAAGCCCGATACGAACTGCGCACGAGAGGACCGGCTTCGACATGCGCTATTCCGATCTCCCGACCGATCTGCGCAAACTCCTCGAATTCCTGCGGCAGGTAGAAACACTCGACCGGCAGATGCGCTAGCGAGGGCCGCAAGTACTGCCCGATCGTTACAATGTCAGCTCCGGCAGCGTGAATTTGATGCAACACTTCGACAATCTCGTCTTTGGTCTCGCCCAGGCCGACCATGATGCCGGTTTTGACTACCGGGCGTGGACAGTATCTCGACATGAACCGCAGCACGTCAAGCGAGCGATCCAGTTTGGCTCCGCCACGGACTCGACGATGCAACCGCTGCACTGTTTCAACATTGTGCGCCAGGACGTCAACCCCGGACTCGATCACCGCCGCTATGGCGTCGTGATTCCCCCCAAAATCCGGAATCAGGAATTCAACTTTGATATTCGGATCGCGGGCGCGCAACTCGCGCATGGTAGCGACAAAAATTGATGCCCCTCCGTCAGGGAGATCATCACGAGCCACCGAGGTAATCACCACCTGCTTGAGACTCAGACGCCCGACCACTTCCGCCAGACGGCGCGGTTCGTCGCGATCGAGACCCTCCGGCTTGCCGGTGGCGACATCACAGAAATTGCAGCCCCGCGTACATTTGTCGCCGAGAATCATGAACGTCGCGGTGCCCTCGTTGAAGCACTCCCAGATATTGGGACACGAAGCTTCCTGGCAGACCGAGTGCAGGCCTGCCGACTTAAGCGACGAATTGACACGATTGAACTCAGGCGACATCTTCGCCCTTGTCTTAAACCAGCTCGGCAGCCGTTTGTGAGGGATTTTTAGTCGCTCGGCCACCGAAACAGTCTCGGCTTGATCCGTACGGGTCGACGATTCCTCTACTTGTGCTTTGGTTGTCGAAATATCCATGTTCTTCACTTTACAATTGTATACGCACGATTACAGACGCAGGGTCAGACTTTCGTAAGGAAATACTCCAGAAGTCTGGTGTCGCTGTCTAATTCAGCGTGAAATGACGCTGCCAGTAGTCGCCCTTGCTTGATTAACACCGGATCGTTTCTCCACGCAGCCAGAGTCTCGATACCGGAACCGAGCCGCGTCACACGGGGCGCGCGAATGAATGTCGCCGTCAAACTGACCTTTTGTCCAGCCAGGACGGCGTCAAGCTGCTCCTCAAAAGAGTGCACCTGCCGACCGTAGCCGTTCCGGTCGACGTCAATATCCATCAGTCCCAGCGGCTGCACCTTCGATATATTGTTCTCTATCTTTCTGGCTAACATAATCATACCCGCGCACGTGCCGAACACCGGTTTAGAACGCCCGAATCTCAGGAGCGGTTCCTTCAGATCAAATCGGTCGATCATGATGTTCATCGTGGTCGATTCGCCGCCGGGAAGGATGAGCGCATCGAGCTTCTCCAAATCCTGCGGCAGGCGCACCTCGACCGCTCGGGCGCCTACCAGACCGAGTTGGTAGACATGGCGTTCGAAATCGCCCTGAATGGCAAGAACACCGACAGTTTTGTCAAAGCGCGTTTTCACGACAATATACATGTGCCGGCCCGCCGCGGCGGGTCCACATCTGCCAGCTGTTACGACTTGTACCTGTACCCCACCCAACGGGTGGGCGTAGGGCAGAACCCCTTCGTGGTTCTGCCATTGGTGGCAGGAGCACAGGGCTCCTGCCCTACTGTCTCTTGTTCGGAAATATACGATTGAAAACTACAGCCCAAAAGAGATTTGGCCGACCGGGTCCGGCAAAGTGGGCATGGCATCGTAGACGCGGCCATTCAGCTTGCGGCCGGTTTTCTTCTTGTTCATACCGCCCCATTGCTTGAAGAAGAAATGCACGTTTTGCTCGCGGCACTGACGCTGGATGTCCACCACCCATTCTTTCTTCATCGGTCGAGCGCCGGGACCGGATTCGCCACCAACTGCAACCCAGTCGATGTCGGTGAGGTCCATGTCAGGTACCGGCGAAAGCAGCGGCTCCATCGAGAGCCACTTGATCGCCGCCCCTGTGTGGCGCAGATAATCAATCCGATGCGTGAACCGGGCCGATTCGACTGTCACCCCCATCCAGACATTGGGCGGCCAGTCGATTCGGGGGGCCATTTTCGCGAGTCGCTCGGCGCGCTTGGTGAGAATCTGAAAGATATGCCAGTCGGCGCGGCGCATGACGTCGAAGACTTGCCGGAGATACTTGACCGGGATTTTCTCGTGGAAGAGGTCTGACATCGAGTTTACAAATATCAGTCGCGGCTTTTTCCAGCGGAGCGGGTCTTCGAGCACGTCCGGGTGAGGAGTGACCTCGAACCCGTTGGCGTACTTGGCTACCCCCATGCCCTGCAATCGCTTAGCCATCCGCTCGGCATAGCAGTGCTGACACCCATCAGACACCCGGCTGCACCCGGTCACCGGGTTCCAGGAGGAGTGCGTCCATTCGATGCGGGAAAGATGGCTCATCTTATTGCAGAAAAATGACTATCCTAGTGTCACCGAGAGTTGGTCGTCCATCGCGAACGGGTCTTTGAGACCTCGGTTTATCAACTTCGATGCGATTTTCGTCTTCCAAGAGCAGCAATGCGGCCTTTATGTTCTTGGGTGTATAGAGTTCACCTTGCATATCATACGAACCGATTAGGTCCCGGACCAAGATTTTTCTGCCGCGGAAATCCGCGCAGAGCTTGTCTTTGAGAACAGCCATTGGACCAATCGATCCTACGTTTAGCTGATCACCAGCGTCTTCGCATCCTTCGACATACTTCCAGCAAGGGATACTGTCCTCCTTCACGCTGAATTTCTCCATAACATCATCCCTCATCAATCTGAAGCCGAGGGGATGTTTCGTCAGTAGGATCAAATGGTGGCTGACGAGACGTGGCCGATTTCGGAAATTGAATTGCAGCGGGAGGAAGTATTTCACGCCAACAGACATGACCGCTGATCGAAATTCGTCGAGAATAAGCTTGTCTCGTCGGGTGTCGTCGGTACGCACTCTATTCATCAAGCGGGCATAGCCGTCAGTGCCATAAAGCGCCAGCAAATCCGATTGTGAAGTCGGATTCAACAGATTCCTGTTGATTCCGCTTGTATGGAAAAACAGTATAACGTCACATCCCCAGTCTTTGATCACAGATTGGATCAGCTTCAGTGACACCCCCTTAAATCCATATGGATCAATGAAACACAGTGTCGGTGCCAGATTCAATGACTGAAGCTGCTCAGCGAGGATTTCGTCAACGCAGCCGGTAGTTACTCTTGGTTCATGTGCGAAGGCCACATCATATCTCTTCTCCGATAGAGCCAGCTTCATATTCGTGCAGTTCTTCTTACTAATATCATTGAGAATCGCAACCAGGTTCTTCTGTAGGAATGTGTCTTTTGATGCGGCACCCAGTACTTGTATCGCGGTCGACGGTTCACCTTTGACCCATGTGCCACGGCCAGCATACAGGTCAAGATACACGACTTTGCTGTTCTGTTTCTTCATGACGCTGGACCACAGAACAAAGTACTTGGTGACAATAGCTGACTTCACCTTGGAGTGCGGAGGCTTCGCTGTTTTCCAATGCGTCGAAGAATTCGACATAATTTCCCCTAACCAATCGCTTCATACAATATAGTACAACAACAGCTATAACACATCACTTTCTTCGCATCGAATCGACACGACAGAAAAGTAGGTCGGGTTCACGAGCGTCGAGCGAAGCGAGACGCGAGCAACCCGACATCCGCCTACTTATCGTCCAGCAAAAGCGTGTCGGGTTTGTCGTTGTCCGCTACGCGCACAACTCCTGAACCCGACCTACTTTCTATTCACCAAACAAGCCTTCAAGTTCGGGACACTCTTTCACTCCCCAATCCCTCTGATAATATCCGCGTGCCAGCCAAAGGCCGGCTGAAGATTCTCCGTAAGCAAACGGGTCAGTGACGAGACCATGATGCACCGGATTATAGTGAATGTAATCAATATGCCGATTCAGGTCATCTTGGTCGCGAATAACATGCTCCCAAAACCGATTCTGCCACACCCGGCCGGGGCCGTGCCGAAGTCGGTACCGGCGGAAATAGCTCATCTTGAAGTGATGCAGGACATCGGAGATCGATTCTCGACCGATTGTTAGTACAGCATGAAAGTGATCCGACAGGATCACCCAGGCATCGAGCTCGCGTCCGTGCCACGCTTTCATGAACAGATCCAGTTCTCGGAGCAGAATCGGTTTGCGTTCAAAAGTAACGACGGTCACAAAGAAAGTGGTTTCAGAAAGGATGTAGCGACGCAGAGTTTTCATATAATCTGCATGTCGGGTTGCTCGTGGAGCGCTTCGCGCTCCACTCGTGAACCCGACCTACTATTTATTGACGTTTCTGGGATGGCCGACTTCGCATTCGAATTCCTCCCTCTCCACTATCCCCCTACCGCGTCTGCAATTGATGCTCCACCGGAATCGCGTGCGCCGCCTCGCCTTTCATCGCCTGGCCCAGGCCATGCGAGTACTCCGCGATGATGGCAAAGTCCTGCCAGTGGGTCGTGGCGGACACTATCGCCTTGGCGCGTTTCTCTGGATCAGATGATTTGAAAATGCCTGAGCCGACAAACACCGCCTCGGCCCCCAAGTGCATGCACAAAGCAGCATCGGCCGGAGTGGCGATACCACCCGCGGCGAAATTCGGCACCGGCAATTTGCCGAGTTGCGCAACCACTTTGACCAGTTCGAGCGACACGCGGTGCTCTTTGGCGGCGCCGTAGTGTTCCTCGGGTGACATCACCGTCAGCGCTTTCATCGCCGAGCCGATTTCACGCAAATGCTTGACCGCCTGGGAGACATCGCCCGTGCCCGCTTCGCCCTTGGTTCGGATCATCGCGGCGCCCTCGGAGATGCGCCGGAGCGCCTCGCCCAGATTGCGGCAGCCGCAGACAAACGGCACCTTGAACGGCCATTTGTCGACATGGTACTTTTCGTCGGCGGGCGTGAGGACTTCGGATTCGTCGATGAAGTCAATCTCGATTGATTCGAGCACGCGCGCCTCGATGAAGTGCCCGATCCGGCATTTAGCCATGACAGGAATTGTCACGACGCGTTTGATGGCTTCGATCACGTCCAGGTCGGCCATGCGCGCGACCCCGCCTTCGGCGCGGATATCCGACGGCACCCGTTCGAGCGCCATGACTGCGGCGGCGCCGGCTTGCTCAGCGATCTTGGCCTGCTCCGCGCTGGTGACGTCCATTATCACCCCGCCCTTGAGCATTTCCGCCAGCCCGACCTTGACCTTATGCGCTTTATCTTCGAATTGCTTCATCATAGTCTCATCTCCTGCTTACACTGCCCAACAAGTAATATAATACCTGGCCGCATTCTTACAACGGCAAACCAATATACGCTCAGGCGATTAAGCTGTTGTCTCAGAGACAAAAAACGACCGGCCCGATGGCCGGTCGCTCTCATTTTGGAACTCAGTGTACAGGCTTACTTGGCAGCGGTGCGATAGCGGCCGAAATTGTGCTTCGCCAGCGCCTTCTTGAAACCCTTTTCCTGGGTGAGCCAGAATTCCCGCATGGCGCAGTCCGTGGCGCGGTCGCACGGACAGGAATCGCCCTCGGTGCAGAGGTTGATATGCACCGGGCCTTCGATAGTCTCGATGACATCGAGGAACGAGATATCCTTGGGCGCGTGATTGAGGCGATAACCGCCGGTCACGCCCTGGAACGACACCAGGATTCCGCCCCGGGTCAGGTCCTTAAGGATTTTCGCGAGGAATTCGCGGGGGATAGCCTCGGCAGCGGCTATAGTGTTAATTGATCCAAGTTTGCCTTTGGGCAGTGTCGACAGATGTTTGACCGCTCGGAGTGCGTAGTCGGCCTTGCGTGATAGCTGCATGTGTTTCTCCTTATTTCAGTTACTATCCTACCTTTACGACGGTCGCGGGATTATTGTAGCAAAGTTGCCCCCCGCTTCCACCATAAGGTACGCGACTATAACAATAAAGATTGGCAAAGTCCACCAAATTTTTTGAAGAAAATCTATCTTTCTCGCGATTTTCCTGAAAATCCGGCTTCCCCGAGGCATCAAACCAGCCACCGGCTTGACTCTGGGGTGGCAGAAGTGCGAACAAATTTCAATTCCTACGTGTTATGCGCGGTCAAGAGGGTGGAATCAATCACAGCAAAATAGACCTTCCACAAGAATGCGATTCAACCTGCCCGAATTGACTCAAGTTGCTATAGTTGAACAACTTACCCGAATCTGCGGACATTCGCCGATCAGCGGTCCCCCTTCATAGCCGGGAATCTGATTTCGACGGCTTCAACGACCATGACTTTGCTTTCATCTATCCCCTCCTGAAGCTTACCTGACGTTCGCTAGTCCCCGCATTCCCCACGGGAATCTGCCGATAACTATCACGATAGGGCGAAACCCCAGTCGTTCAGCTACATATGGCAGAAACAGTGCATATCCAACACTCGAACAAATACGGACAGTCGCAGACCGGCCACAGCCAGGCTTGGCATAACTGCCGAGGGTACACGCTCATTGAGCTTGTCCTGGTGCTCGTAATTATCGGCGTGCTGGCATCAGTGGGGTTGAAATCGCTTGGCGCTATCAACCAGACCACTCGGATCGAAGAGACCCGACAGGAGATGGAGCGTCTTGCCTGCGCCATCGCGGGGAATTCATCACTTGTCTCGGGCGGTTCGCGAATCGATTTCGGATATGTCGGTGACGTCGGCAGTCTTCCGCCCAACCTGGACGCCCTGGTCAGCAATCCCGGCGGATACGCTACGTGGGATGGCCCCTATCGGGTTGACGATTTCACGTCGGGCGGAGCAAACACCCAGTTTAAGTACGACGCCTGGGGCGCAGCTTACGCTTATACGGGCGGCGTCAGTGTCACCTCGACCGGCGGCGGTCTGACTTTGACAAAGCAATTGGCCGGTTCGATTTCGGACATGCTTCGTAATCAGGTCAGGGTCGTCGTAACCGATCTCGACCGCACTCCGCCCGGGTCTGTTTATTCGGACTCAGTCCGGTTTGTACTGCGAGTACCAAACGGTTCCGGCAGTTACACCAACAAGAGCCGGACGCCGCGCGACGACGGTTCTGCGAGCTTCGACTCAGTGCCAATAGGCATCCACGAACTGCGTCTGATCTACCTCCCCACGGCCGACACGCTTCTCAGGCAAGTCATTGTCTGTCCCAATTCCGACAGCTACCTCGAAATGTCGCTGGCCGAGAACATTTGGTAGAGGGAGTTGGCTGGGATGTACCCGATCAGGCAGAGCGGTTTCAGTTTCATCGAGCTGTTGGTTGTCATTGTCGTGATCGGCATTCTCGCTTCGGTGGCGATGCAGTCGATGACTGCCAGGGTTGAGGACGTGCGCCGTCTCCAGACTGAGCGGGAGATGGAGATGCTCGCCCGAGCCATCGTTGGAGACCCGTCGCTGACTCAGAATGGCGCGAGAAGCGATTTCGGGTACGTGGGCGATGTAGGGGCGTTCCCGCCTAACTTGCAGGCGTTGTACCAGAATCCGGGCGGTTATACTACCTGGGACGGGCCCTACTTGACTACTTCTTTTGTGGCTGATAGCACCGGCTTCAAGTCTGACGCATGGGGCAAACCGTACGCATACGCTGGTGGGGTGTTGATCAGTTCCACCGGTAGTGGGACGGCAATTACCAAGAAGATCGCTGACGCCACTTCCGACTACTTGCTCAACCGGATCACCAGCAGTATCACCGATGCCACCGGTGCGATACCCGGCGCGACCTACGCTGATTCCATCATCGTGGCGATCTCATACCCAAACGGCGCGGGTGGCACCAGCGGCAAGACGTATCACCCCAACGCTGCGGGAGGATTCACTCTGGATTCAATTCCGGCAGGCACACATTCGCTAAGGATTGTTTTCACTCCCGAAAATGATACGCTTCAGCGCTACCTGACCGTGCTGCCGAGGCACCGAAGCCAGATCGCGTATCGAATAGCCACCACGTTCTCCGGCGGCGGCTCGACCATGGTAGACACACTTGTTCTCAGACCCAACGGCGCTGGCGCTCTCACCAACCTGACCCGGTCGGGCTGCTCATCCAATTATCAGTGTGTGCAGGAGGTGACCGCTGATGGCGATGCCACGCGAGTGATGCGTGCCGACAATTCACTGGCAACGGATGTTTACGCGCTGGATAACCCGACCGGAGCAACGGGTACAATACAGAGTGTGACGGTTTACTGCCCCGCGCGCCGCACTCAGAATCAGGGAGACGCCCAACTGGTCATCTATATGGGCGGAAACGAATATCGTAGCGCCACCCAGAATCTGACTACCAGCTACGCCACTTACAGCGAAACCTGGACAACCGATCCGAGTGGCGGTCAATGGACTTGGACAGATATCACAAACCTGCAGGCGGGTGTCCGACTTAGTGGCCAGAACGCCACATTCCCAGCTTACTGTACGCAGGTTTGGGTTGAAGTGGTTTACGAGAATTGAGGCGAAGCGGTGGACAATCACTTCACAGGCTCATTCACACGAGACCGCAACGCGAAGGGCTTCACGCTCATCGAGTTGGTGCTGGTGGTTGTCATCATCGGCATACTTGCAACTACAGCGCTTCGCACCGGTGGAGCGCTGTTCGAATCAGCGAAAATAGAAGAAACCCGGCAGGAATTGGACGCCCTTGCGCTCGCCATAGTCGGCAACCCGGCCCTTGAAAATAACGGCGTGCGAGCGGACTTCGGATATGTGGGTGATGTCGGCGCGCTGCCGCCGAACCTCGATGCCCTCTATGCCAACCCTGGTGGATATACCACGTGGAAGGGGCCATATATCTGCAATCGCTTTGCGCAAACCGCTAACGATTTCAAGACCGACGCCTGGGGGACTGCCTACACATACGGGGGAATAACGGTTACGTCGACAGGATCAGGCAGCAATATTGTCCGGCAGATAGCCGGAAGCACCAATGAGCTTCTTCGCAACAGCACATCCGGGACTGTAACTGATTCTGACGGCACCCCGCCCGGTGCAGTCTACTGCGATTCCACAAGCGTGCAGCTCCAGTATCCCAACGGAACCGGTTCAACTACCACGAAAAGCGTGCATCCCGATGCCGGCGGCTATTTCACGTTTGATTCATTGCCGATCGGCAATCACCCGTTAACTATTATCTACACTCCCGACAACGATACCCTCTATCGCCAAGTGTCGGTGACCGCCGGCTCTTCAACTTATGCCGAATACCGTCTGAATACCAATGTATGGTACGACGCTTCAGGCGCTGGGATCATCCTGGTGCCCGATGCCGATTCGCTGGTGGCTGATTGTCACGGCTTCACGTTCTGGATACTCAACACCTCCGGCGGGCCGGTCGATATCTCGTCAATTACTGTCACCTATCCCGGTCTGACCGGCTATTATCGCTACGTCAGATGGGACGGCATGGTCGTTGTTGATGAACACAGCCCAGCCAACGGCAGTGGCGAAGTTGCGGCATTTAGCACACCCCAGACTATCAACGGAGGCGAGAGTGTCAGGATCACAATCGATGTTTTCAAATCCAATCCGGTTGGCGGCGCGAATGTCGATGTTGAAAACACGATTTTCACGATTCTACTATCCAACGGCTCCACGTTCGATGTAACAACCGGGGTTTGTCCATGATCAGGAAGATAAACAACATACGGGGCTTCACCCTGATCGAACTGGTCATTGTGATCCTGATCATAGGTGTAATAGGCACGATCGCTACGCTGCGCATGAGTGAGTCGGTTGAGACCGCTCGTTACGAGCAGACCAAACAGGAACTGGACCAGCTGGCGATAGCCATCGTGGGCAATCCCGGGGTTTACTCCAATGGATCGAGCAGTGATTTCGGCTTTGTCGGCGATAACGGCGCGCTGCCATCCAGCCTCGATGACCTGGCGCAGAATCCGGGCGGCTGGACCACCTGGGACGGGCCTTATGTCGAATCCGGCCTGAGTGGGGATGACTTCAAGAAAGACGCCTGGTACAGTAACTACGTTTACACCGACACGCTGCTTCGCTCGACCGGGTCGGGTGCAAATATCGACAAGCTGATTGCGGCATCGTCAGTAGCGCTTCTGTCAAACGTTGTGTCGGGCTACGTTGTCGACGCCGATATGGAACCGCCGTCCGCCGGTTTTGTTGACTCCGTGACAATCATGCTGACTTATCCCAATGGTTCCGGCGGATTTGCCCAGCCTGCAATTCATCCAGATGCTCACGGCCGATTCAGCTACACCGGTGTTCCTGTCGGGAATCATTCCCTGCGGGTAATTCACGAACCAACCAGCGATACTATGGTCTACTCGGTGACCGTTTACCCAGAGCGGAACATCTCACTCGACATTGTTTTCGCTGCCGACCTCTGGTAGGAGTCAGCTTTCGCGGAGAGTCATATCGATGCCGCGTTTTCTCAACTGGGCGAAGAACATCGAGGGTTTCACTGCAACCTCCTGCGGTTTAACCCCCCGATCTGTGATCTGACCGGAAGCCGCCAAATAGGCAATGATTGCAGCCGGAAAAGCGGTGCACCGCATCATCGCGGTCAAACTGGTTCCCGAAGCTTGAAGATCGACAATTTCATACGTGAGAGTGGTCGACTTGCCGGCCTTCTCCCCTTCGACTATCACCCGAACCAGAACCAGATCAAGGTCGCTAAAAGAAAGACACCGACTCAGCACTTCGCGAAAGACGGCACGTGGCTCGATCGATTGTCCTTCGATTTGAACCGGTCTGCGTGACGCCAATCCAATCTCCAGCATGGACTTGAACAGCGCACAGTGACCAGGGTAGCGAATCGTCTTATAGTCAAGGAAGTCGATCTTTCCCTCATAGGTTTCCGGCAGCGTGGAAGAACCGCCCGAGGTGTAAAACGCCTCCAACTCGCCGATGCCGTCAAATTCAAGCCTTTCAAGCGCGGTCATGGGGTTAACAATTGTCCGCTTTCCCCCGTCCAGAATGACACACGGCTCCCAATACTCGTTGAGCAGCCCCTCTATTGAGAAGACGATCTGATAGTTCAGCGGCAGACGAGGCAACTGAGGCAATCCACCGACTCGAATCTTTGCGGCGGTGACTTTATCGAGACGCTCGACACCATCGGCTACCATCAATGACACCATACCGGGAGCGAGTCCGCAATCCGGGATGACAATTACTCCGGCCTTCTCAGCATCCGCGGACATAGCAAGCTGCGCCCGGACGACATCGTTATTGCCGCCGAGATCGACGAGATGACAGCCGGCCCTGATAGCTGCGCGGGTCAGACCTTCATTGTGTTGATAGGTGGTGCAGGCCACGACCGCGTCACGACCCCTTAACGCCGCAACAACTTGAGCTTCATCGGACGCATCCAGCCGTGTGGCGTCAGCCTTCCCGCCGGAAAAGCGCCGACTCACTTCCTGAGCGCGCGAGAGATCGATATCAAAGATCGCCAGTTTGTCGATATCTTCGATTTTTGCCAGGTCATGTAAAGCTGCCTGGCCCATGAGGCCGGCGCCGATAATTGCTATGTTCATAGTCGCATTACTCCGAATTCTCTCTTTGAGTTCACGTGCCTGACCAAAGTGCAGGGCGTGAGATGAAAAATCAACTAAGACAATGAAACGGGAATTGATTCGACTGCTACAAGAGATGATTGAACTTCCTCAGCCCCCATTCGAGAGCGAGCGCGCCTATGAAGACCAACAGCAGCCAGAGCTTTCCCCATAGAACAATCTCGCGCTCGATCGATTCTTTAACCGGCGCAAGATCGATAGAACGCTGGGAAGTGAAGTCCGCAAAAGGGTGGTACTCCCCGCCGGTGGCGTCAGCCAGAGCCACCAGAGTGGCGGGATCACCTCGCTGATCCACTTCCTCTACGGAAAACGACTCGACCAATACCTTGCCCCGGCAGGTTTTCAGCAGTTGCTGCTCGCGCGACAGGGATGCCTCGAAGGTGTACTCCCCAGGGGGGACGTTGGCAAACTCCGCCTTCAGCGTCCCCTCGCCTGATTCAATCAAGTCGGTCTCGAGAGTATCTTTCCCCGTGATGTTGGCCAGCGTAACAGATCCATATACGCCAGGGATCGGACGAAAACCGGGATCGAAGGCGAAACCCTCAAAGCGGATTGGTTCACCCCGGCGATAAATCGGCTGGTCGGGCGCCACGCGAACCGGGTCGAAATCATCCTGCACGGTCAGCCAGGTGACGGCTCCATCAATCAGCCGCGCATACGGAGCCTTATCGGCGCCATAACCGAGCGTTTCAAAACCCCATTTCCAAAGCGGCGTAGCCGCGAGAGCCAGAACTTTTCCCGGGCCGAGTCGGCGATAACCCAGGACAGGCAGTCGAGTATCGAGATCACTCGCGCCCGAGGCAAATGCCAACACCACCGCCCCTGCGGCCACCTGGTCACACACGGCAAGCATCTGGAACGGGGGCAGACCGGCCCAAGTCTCACGAATGGCGGTCCGGCTGTCGGCCAGTCGTACGGCCGGATGAAACAGCTCACCTTCGGCAGGCAAGCCGTGGAACTGTGCAAAGACGACATCAGGGCGTTGCGATGGATAGAATGGTAGCAGTTCCGAAGCCCGGGGATAACTGCCTCGGCTGTACCTTGAGCCGAGAATCACCCAGAGCCCGCCGCCTCGCTCGGAGAGGTATGATTTCAGAAGTCCGTGAAGACTCGCAAGGCGCGAAGGCTCCGGATCGTAAAGTATCACGAGATCGTAGCGATTCAGTTGCGTCTGTTGCTCCGGAAACCGTCCGGCCAGATTCCCGGCCTGTCGGCCAAGCACCAGCAATTCCACCTCATAGCGGTCACTCTGATGAAGATGCCGATTCAGGAAACCAATCTCGTAGTCCGGACTTTCGCAGGCGAGCAGGATGTTCACCCGGCTCTTGAGAACCTTGACGCTGATAGTGCGCGAGTTGTTGTCTGGGTCGGGCTCGTTTTCAAGGGGGGCGATTCTGATGTTGAGGAGTGTCTGACCGGGACGGTTCGGCGTGAATCTGAGATCGACCTCAGCCAGACCGGAGGCTTGTTCAATCTCCAGCGGACTCTCAGCGGCCACCCGACCGGAATCGAGCACCTGAACGCGCAACTGCCGATCGGAAACGCCGTCCCAACGGAGCTTCACCTTCAATTCGCTGGGTTGGCCGACAAACATCACCGCATTGTAATCCACACCCGTAATACCGATATCCGCAATCCCCGTGTCTGCGGCCATACCGACCGACACAATCGGAGTCCTCAGGGAAGACATGACTTCACTTGGGACCGGACCGCAGTTACTGTTACCGTCGGACAGAACCAGCCAGTAATCAGCCGGTGCCGCCAGTTGTCGGCGATCCAGTTCACGCAAAACCGCCCCAAGCGCAGTGGCGTTCGTGTCAACAGTGCTTGGCCGCTCACTCAAATTTGCGCCGAAATAGTACGTGCTGACGTCGCAAGCAGAGAACAACTGTCTCGCCAGATCACCAGAGAGCAACGAATCCGCTCGCTCAAGACGAGAACGGCCGTGTTCGATTCGGTTCATGCTGGCTGAGCGATCAATCAGGACACTCAGCCTCGGCAGTCGTTCGTGCCTACGGCTGTAATTGACTGTCGGTTCCAGTAGCGCGAGCATCAATGCCAGCACCGCCACCACCCTGAGCGCTCCAAGCGTTACGCGAAGCCAGCGAGGAAGCGGTGGATTGGTCTGCCAATACAACCATACGGCCAGGCCAAGCAGAGCCAGCAGTCCCAGGACTATCCAGACCTGCTGACCGGACAGGAAATCAACGGAAATGTTCTGAAGACCAAACATGTTGCTTCAATTATACGCCGGAGGCGCCCATTCGTCTGCACGGAGGCTGATCCCCGCAGATTCTGTGAGAATGATAATGCCGCGCAGCTCAGGCATCAAGACGCCCGCGCCACGGCGAAACGGACTATATTGACCAGCGAGTCGTAGTAGACAGACCGCCCGATACTGACAATCGACTCCAGGGCCTGTTCGCTCAGTTCCGATGCCCGTCGCGAAGCATAGTCCAGACCTCCGGATTCTTCAACGTAAGCGTGAATTCTACCAAAAGACTCTTCGCGGTTTCCCTCCTTAAGAACACCTATAATCTCGCGGCGGGACGCCTCATCTACATTTTTCAGGGTGTAAATCAGCGGGAGCGTAACATGACCGTTCATCACATCGATCCCAGGCTCTTTGCCGGTGATTTTCGGATCGCCAACGAAATCGAGAAGGTCATCAGCAATCTGAAAAGCGGTCCCTATCTCCTCCCCGAACCGGGCATAGCGTTGGCGTTCCTGATTGTCCCGACGCGCCAGAATCGGGCCGGTCTCGCAAGACACGGAGAACAACGACGCGGTCTTATCGGCGATTATCTCAAGATATTCTTCTTCGGACAGCGAGTAATTGCGGGTTTCTTCAATCTGCCGCAACTCACCAATCGAACAGCGTTCGGTCGCCCGCGAAATTGCGTCGATTAACTCTATCGAACCGACGTCAACCAGGACACGAAACGCTTTGGCGAAAATGTAGTCACCCATCAAGACCGAAATCAGGTTCTTCCACTTGTGATTGACCGTCTCCTGACCTCGGCGCATCTCCGATTCGTCTACTACGTCGTCGTGAAGCAGGGTGGCGGTATGAATCAGTTCGATGGCGAGCGAAACATCAATGGTCCGATCTGAGAAGTAGTCGGCGGCGCGGGTTGACAGGAAGAGGAAAGCCGGGCGAATTCGTTTGCCGCGAGATTTGAGCAAATGTCGAGCGATGGATGAGATTAGCGGTGAGTCGCCCCGAAGATAGTCATGGAGGCGGGTATCAAAGGCCTCCAGATCGGTCCGGACCGGTTCGGTGTACTCGCTCAAACGATCGGTATCAAGTCTGGTCATTACTGCGCGCTTCTCCTGATCTCAGAACTGCTAATAACGCGTCTGCGGCGACCACCTGTCAAACGATTTGATTCCTGTTCATACGTGTAGTTATCCCAGAAAGTCCGGAAGGAGTTGTGTCAGTTCCTGCGACCCCGATTCCAAACGGGGTCGTGTGAACTGACACTCTTGTTGCATCTTAATGAGTTGCGGGGTCAGGTCACATCCCGCCAATAGGGAGGGACACGACCTGACCCAACACGTTAGAACTACGAACAACCTCATACGCCGCTTGACGACTCGGTCTTTGAGCTCGGATTGCGACGCCACAGGAATCCCCGCAAGGCGTTGCGATACAAGTCGCTGTCGAGCGAGAGCAGGTCGTTGTGACGCCCCGTAAGATCGATAAATTGTTTCTCGGTCCGAGCGGCTTCGCACAAAGCCTTTCCCATGGCATACGGTATCATTTCGTCGGCAGGTGAATGTGCAACCATGACCGGACATGATACTCGACTGATCTTGGATAGACTGTCAAAAGAAAACCTCGATACCAGGCGAATCGGCACGAAGGGATAGAGCCTGCGACCCATGTCAATAGCCGATGTAAAAGTCGACTCCAGAATCACTCCGGCGCAATTCACGCGGGTGGCAAGATCGATCGCCACCGCTCCACCAAGGGAACGGCCGAATATGAAAATCTTTTCCGGAGCAGTCTGCCTGACGGCAACAAGCCATCGCCAGGCCGCGTGAGCATCTTCGTAAACGTTCTGCTCCGATGGTTGTCCGTCGGAACGGCCATACCCCCGGTAGTCGAACACAAGAACGTTGACCCCGAGATCGAGGAACAAACGAACCGTTTCCAGACTGTAGGAGATATTGCCGGCGTTTTCATGGCAGAACAGTACTGTGGGGGTGGAATCACCGGGCTGGCTTGCCAGAAAATACCAGGCGTTGAGGTTTTCGCTAAGCGTGACCGGTATCGTCACGTCCAAATATTCAAGGCCGGCCTGATCCGGAGTCGTAATCAGAGTGCGATTGGGAAAGAAGATCAGTCGGCTCTGTCCGAAATAGATCAGGACAACAAGCGCCAGATAAACCAGCACTACCGTCAGAACAATTGCCGCCAGCATTTTGCGTAGCTTCATCTTTCGGAAAACACAGCGTCGAACAGTTGGTAGCGCTTCATTCCCATTCGATTGTCGCCGGCGGCTTGGATGAGATATCGTAGGTTACCCGGTTGACCCCTTTGACCTTACGGATAATCTCGTTGGAGATCTCAGCCAGAATATCGGGATTGATCCGCGCCCAGTCGGCGGTCATCCCATCGACTGACGTCACGGCACGCAACGCCACCACGTTCTCATAGGTCCGTTCGTCACCCATCACACCCACCGCCCGTACGGGTAGGAGCACTGCGAACGCCTGCCAAATGTCGTCATAGATGTTGTGTTTGTGCAGCAGTTCGATGAAGATGGCGTCAACTTCACGCAGAAGATCGCACCGTTCACTCGTAACCTCACCCAGAATGCGAACCGCCAGCCCTGGCCCTGGAAACGGATGCCGCCCGATGAATTTTGGAGGCAGACCGAGCGCCCGCCCCAGTTCGCGCACCTCGTCCTTGAACAGCTCTCTTAGCGGCTCTACCAGCTTAAGGCTCATCTTCTCCTTGAGACCGCCGACGTTGTGGTGCGATTTGATCGTCGCCGACGGCCCCTTGAATGACGTGGACTCGATAACGTCGGGATACAGCGTCCCCTGAGCGAGATACTCAATATCGCCGATTCGCCGCGCCTCCATCTCGAAGACATCAATAAACGTCGCACCGATGATCTTTCGCTTCTGCTCCGGGTCTTCGACACCGGCCAGGCGGCTGAGAAATAAGTCCGAGGCGTCGACCGGGTGAAGGTTGATACCGAGAGTGCCGAGGGTGGCGGTGACATCTTCAAACTCGTTTTTCCTAAGCACGCCGTTATTGACAAACACTCCGTGCAGGCGCTTACCGATGGCGCGGTCGAGCAGAACTGCCGCAACCGACGAATCCACTCCGCCGGACAAGCCAAGAATCACCTGCTTCTCGCCCACCTGCTGCCGGATGTTCTCTACGGTTTCATCGATAAACGATGTAGTCGTCCAGTCTCCTTTGACGCTACATATATCAAACAGGAAGTTGTGGATTATCCGCGCGCCCTCAACCGTGTGATGAACTTCGGGATGGAACTGCACGCCGTACAAGCGGGCGTTTTCGTCGGCGATGGCGGCTGTGGCCATCGAGTCGGTGCGCCCGATGATTCGGAAGCCGGTGGGCATCTCGACAATCGAATCACCATGCGACATCCAGACCTGGCTGCGCGAGGCTACTCCTCTGAAGAGGCGTCCACCGTCAGCCAGTTCAAACATCGACCGCCCGTACTCGCGGTGTTCCGATCGTACCAACCGACCGCCAAACAGATCGGCGATCAACTGCATCCCGTAGCAGACACCCAGCACCGGCGCCGAGCCATCGAAGAACGAACGGTCCAGCCTGGGAGACCCGGGGTCTTTCAGCGATGCCGGTCCGCCCGAGAGAATGAAACCGGCCACGTTCCGCTCGGAGTATCGAGTGAGATCGGCGTTGTAGGGCAGGATTTCACAGTAAACGTGCGCTTCCCGTACGCGGCGGGCGATCAACTGCGTGTACTGGGAACCGAAATCGAGAATCAGTATTGTCTCGTGAGTCTTTTTCATGTGCGCGTCTCTGATAATTTCAAGCCGGTGATGACCGTGTCATGGGCAAAAGCAGGGTCGGTCCGGGGCTTCTCCTCGAGATAATGCAGGCCGCGTGATTCTTGTCGGGATAGAGCACAGCGGATTATCAATTCGGCAACCGTGGCGATGTTCCGCAGTTCTACAACATCATTGGTGGCGGGTGTGGCAAAATAGTACTCTTCGATGGCCTGTTTGATGCGGCTGACTCGTTCGAGCGCGAGCGCGAGGCGCTCACTGGTTCGCACAATCCCAACGAAATCAGACATGATACGATTCAAGGCGCGGCGATCGTGCGCTATCAGGATTTTTTCGCGCGGCATTTTCAGTGACGACGCGAGCGGGTTTTCAACCGGCACGGATTCGGGAAAACTGCAATCTCCAAAGTAGTCACACGATCTTTTGGAAGCGTAGTCCGACATGACCACCGCTTCAAGGAGGGAATTGGAGGCCAGACGATTGGCGCCATGCATTCCGGTCATGGCGACTTCACCGGCGACAAACAAACCGGGCAGAGAGGTTTCTCCGTGGATATCACACATCACCCCGCCACAACTATAGTGAGCCGATGGCACTACCGGCACGGGACGCTTGGTAATGTCAAATCCGTACTTCAGACATTCCCGGTAGATATTCGGGAAGCGTTCCCTGACAAACTCCGCCGGTCGGTGGCTGATATCGAGCAACACGTATTCTTCGCCGGACTCTTTCAGTTCCTGGTCGATAGCGCGCGCCACCACGTCGCGCGGCGCGAGGTCTTTCAGTTCGTGGGCGTTTTCCATAAAACGGCGTCCGTCTACCGCCCGCAATCGCCCGCCTTCGCCGCGCACGGCCTCGGAAATCAGAAACGGCCAGCGCCCCGGAGAATAAAGCGTGGTGGGATGGAACTGAATGAACTCAAGATTGGCCACCGTAACCCCCGCGCGCCAGGCGCAGGCAACCCCATCGCCGGTGGCAATTTTCGGATTCGACGTATGAAAGTAAACCATGCCCAGGCCGCCGGTGGCCAGCATGGTCACCGGGGCATAGAAAATATCGAACGAGCGCTTCTCTTCAAAGTAAACGTATGCTCCGGCGCAGACTTTCCGCCCGGCGTCGTTATATGTCACCAAGTCAAGCACCATGTGGTCGCGGAAAATTTCGATGTTGTTCTTCAATTGCCGACAGGCGGCCAGCAGAGCACGTTCGATCTCACGGCCCGTGAGATCAGCGGCTCTGACTACTCTGTTCCGGGAATGTCCTCCCTCGCGTCCGAGATCAAGCTGACCATCGACCCTGGTGAACTGCACGCCATAACGCATGAGTTCCTCAATGGCCTTAGGTCCGGCTTCGATGATCCTTTCAACCACGTCCTGGTGGCACAGTCCACACCCAACCCGCATCGTATCATCGATATGAAATTGTAACGAATCGGTGTTCGCCATGACCGCGGCGATGCCACCCTGTGCCCGGTTAGTACTGGTGACGTCCTCGGCTTTCTTGGTGACAATGGCAATCCGGGCGCGCGGTTCGTGCTCGACAACCTTCAGCGCATAGAACAACCCGGCAATGCCGCTGCCTACTACCAGAAAATCAAAACGCCGATCCATCAGCTTTCCTTTGCCACCAGACCCAGTCGGCTGACAATTTCAGCCAGTAGCTCTTCACCGGGGTCGAGGTCGATTGCAAGATCAAGATAGTAGAATTCCCGGCCGAAATCAAAATCTCCTATCTTCACCCAGTCTTTGAACGTGGTCAGTACCAGATCGGAGTCGTAATGGTCCGCCTGGCGCTTGATTCTCTCCAGCAACGCTTGATCGTACCGCTGATGATCCGACAGTTCAAGCGCGCAGTCAAGATCGGCCGACAACTCTGACACCTGCCGTTCGAGCGCGCCGAAATTGCCAACTCCCGCAAACAGGAAGACCGACTTGCCATCGAGGTATTTGACTGACAACTGGCGGTCACGGCCGATGATATTCTCCGAATGAAACGCCGCGTCGTACAGACTGGCGTCCGGGATGATCCTTCGCAGTTCGCGCTTGATCGCGCTAATATCTGCCGCCGTCCTGGCACGCGTGACAACAATGATGTCGGCCCGGGCCAAAGCCGTCAGTGGTTCGCGCAGCATACCATAGGGGAACGGCTTGAGTTGACGTCGCCCCAGGGCGGCATCAAAAGCGACCAGATCGATATCCCGAGCCAGTTGAAGATGCTGGAAACCGTCATCGACGATGATAATATCAACTTTCCCACTATCAGCCAGTCGGCGGGCCGCTTCAACCTTGCGCTGGTGAACGGAAAAACGCGCCTCTGGCAGTGTGTGCGCCAGCAGCATAACCTCATCGCCGGTTTGCGTGACTTCCATCTCTTGCACCTTGTAGCCGGGCGCCAGGAAAGGAGTGTAATCGCGCCGCCCGTAACCGGATGACACGATGCCAACCCGGATACCCTCGGCTATCAGATCTTTCGCCAGACAAGCTACCAAAGGTGTCTTGCCTGAGCCGCCGACGGTGATATTACCCACTGAAACTACCGGTACTGACACTTTTATCGGATCGCCGGAAACTGCCCGTCGCAACCGAAGGGCAACTCGATAAACAAGCGAAATCAACCAAAGCAGGAACGCCGGCAACTCCCAGAGAGTATACGACTCACGTCGGATGATCTTCTTCCAGATTCGTTCAAGCACTGGTCAGTCGCTTCAGAATGTAGACACCTGCAATAGCGGTAGCAGAATGCGCCAAATCGTTGTCGTCTTTCACGGCAAATCTCACCTGGCCTTTAATCACGCGAGATATCAGACCTGTCATTTCGTCGGCACTCTGCACCATGACGCCGTAATTCCTGGTGACAATATACTCCGCAGCTTCAGAAACATTTTCGACTGATGGCCCGAAAACCACCGGAGTTCGCGCCCAGACCGGCTCCAGGATGTTATGACCGCCGATGTTTACCAGGGTGCCGCCCACAAACGCCAGATCACCTGCAAGATAAAGATCGTTCAATAGCCCCATCCGGTCAACGAGAGCAACGGCTTCGCACTCGCGGCCGTCGCCGTACAGACAATAGGACGTACGCCGCTCATCTAGTAAACGCCGGACTTCATCGAGACGTTCCAGATGTCGCGGAGCCAGCACCAGACGCAGATGCGGGTGTACTTTTCTGAGAATTTCATACGTTTCGAGCAAAAGGATCTCTTCCCCGGGACGCGTCGAGCCGGCCACCAAGAGAAAATGCTCTGTTCCCACGCCGATTTCCGTCCTGATCTCGTCCACCCACTCCTTGGACTTGAGCGCCGGAGGCGCATCGAATTTCATGTCACCGGCCACGACCGTTCGCTCCACCGGCAAACCGAATGACAGGAAGCGTTCGCGATCGGCCTCCGATTTGAAGAACAAGCGTTCGTAGCTTGAGAGCAGCCGTTTCAACGTTCCCGCCATGTAACGATATTTCCGCTGCGAACTCTCAGTCATCCGGCCGTTCACAAGAATGACCGGCACACCTCGTTTCGACAGCTCCCGAATCAGATTGGGCCAGATTTCAGTTTCAGCCACGACCATGAGACGCGGCCGCAATCGATCAAGTGTCTTACCCATTACCGAGGTCACATCGAGCGGAAAACACGAGATCGACACTCCTCTCGGCAACAGCGAGCGCGCTGTCTCCACGCCGGTTCGAGTGATTGCGGTGACGTGGATTCGAATCTGCGGTCGAGCTTTCAGGAGAAAGGCGATCAGGTTACCGAGCACTTTGACTTCGCCCACCGATGCAGCGTGCATCCATAGGTCGACCGCCTGACTCGGCAGGTCCAATCCGAGACGGCCACGCCACATGTTCTGTCCTCGCGCCGCCTGATACCGCGCCCAAGGGTAGATAATGATATATATCAAACGGGTCAGCACCCGATAGAGAAAGATCACAGGTATTCCCCTATCGCCTCGGCCACGCGAGCCGACGCACCCATGCCTCCAAGTAATGACGGTACACGCGCGAGTGAGCGAGTCACCGATAGTCGATACTCATCGTTCCGCAGATACTTCTCAGTCTCTTCAGCCATGCGAAATGAGTTCGCCTCGTTCTGGATAAGCTCCGGCACCACCTTTTCATCAAGCACCAGATTGACCAGCGCGATCTTATCCAGCTTTACGAGATTCCGGGCAATAAGATAGGTCATTGTACCTGTCCGGTAAACCACTACCATGGGCCGTCCGATTATTCCGGCCTCAAGGGTGGCTGTGCCTGATGCCGTCAGTACGAGGTCGGATTCATATATCACACGGCGTGGATCATCATAGATCACCTTCACGCCGCTGGAAGCGTAGTCTTTGCAGATAGAATCATAGTCGTACGTCCCGCTCATGGCCGCAACCACCGCAGTCGCACCGTGAGTACGATTCAACACTCTGGCAGCATCAAGCATCGACGGCAACATCCGCTCGATTTCCTGTCGTCGCGATCCCGGCAACAACGCAATCTGCTTTCCGCCGGGAGCGGTGGACGAAACATACACCGGAGGAATGTCTTCAAGCAAATAATGACCGACAAACTTGCAGTCGATACCATGCTCTCGATAGAATGCTTCCTCAAAAGGGAGAATAACAAGCATCCGGTCGACACAGTCCCGAATGAGCCTGATACGTCCCTTCCCCCACGCCCAGACCTGAGGCGAAATATAGTAGATGATCGGTATCCCCAGAGGACGGATTGCCTTGGCCAGGCGCAGGTTGAAGCCGGGATAGTCGACAAGCAGAATCGCCTTCGGACGACGCTGTCTGATTTCAGTTACGCAGTCGTAAAACAACTTCCGGAAAAAGAGATACTTCCGGGCCACTTCCCAAAATCCGAGCACCGCCAAAGCGGACGGCTCCGCCAACTGCTCCTGACCGAGTTGTTTTAACCGTGGACCACCCAGACCGACAACTCTCAGCGCGGGTTCGGTCTGCCGGAGACAACGCAGAACACGACTGACAGCATTGTCACCGGAGGGGTCCCCGGCAGAGATAAAAAGCAGTGGGGCGTCCATTCAGCAGGACTGCTCCTGCAACATCTTTTCGATAGATTCGAGGCCAATCCGCTTGACCTCAAGCGCCACACGCAGCGCCTCGGTGGCCTCATCGATTGTGACTGCTACCGGCCAACCATGTATGACTGCGTCGAGAAAAGCGGCCAACTCCGCACCCAGCATGTCCTCGCCGGTGTCGGATTTCTTGGTGTAGATAATGTCCTTGCCGGATTTGCCCAGTGGTACGCGCATGCCCTCACCTCTGTCATCGGCTCCGGCCAAACGGTAGATGTCAGCTTGTTTCTGCGCCAGATCGAGCGAAAAATAGCCGGATTTCTGAAAAATGCGCAGCTTGCGCATCTGATGAAGCGATATGCGCGAGGCCGTCAGATTAGCGACCGCGCCGTTTTCAAACGTCAGTCTGGCGTTGGCGATATCCGCTTCGTCCGAAACAACCGCCACCGCCGACGCCTGAATGTTGGCCACTTTAGAACGAGTGAACATGAGCGCCAGATCAATGTCGTGAATCATCAGGTCGAGAACGACCGCCACGTCGGTACCGCGTGGATCAAACGCCGCCAGTCGGTGAGCCTCGATAAACGACGGCCGTACATTCAACTCGACAAGCGCCCGCACTGCCGGATTGAACCGTTCGATCTGGCCGACCGTGACTTTGACTCCGCGCGACTGTGCCAGTTCTTTCAACTTCGAGGCTTCCTGGATCGTCGGCGTAACAGGTTTCTCGATTAAACAGTGGACGCCGCGGTCGATCAGTTGCGAGGCCACCTCGAAATGAGCGCTGGTCGTGACAACTATTGAGACGGCTTCAACGCCGGCGGTGAGAGCTTCAAGAGATTCAAACGCCCGCACACCGTATTCGGCGGCCTGTTTCTCAGCTTTGTCGCGGTCTATATCATATAGGCCGACCAGCTCGGATTGTTCCAGTTTCGCCAGCCACTTCAAATGGTGCCGCCCCAATGACCCGACACCAACAACGGCGGTTTTCAGTTTTCTCATTCCTCGGCCATCCAGAACAACCCCTCACACAAGAGGGGAAAAGCACCCCGAATCATGCTGAGCGTACCGGGGCACAACTCCACCGCAGCCTACTTCACCATCCCGCGCCCGGAGCGCTCGACAAAATCGAGAATCGTCTTGACCTCCGGGATAGCCTCAATCTCATCCTTGATCCGCTGCACTGCCTGCGTCGTATTGAGATTGGAGAAAAACAATATCTTGAAAGTGCTTTCAAGAGTGTGGAGCACTTCCCGCTTGAAACCGCGTCGCCTGAGGCCGACCGAGTTGATCCCGACCACTTTGAGCGGATACCCACCGACCAGCGAGTACGGGCAGACATCCTGCTGCACCCGGAACCCGCCGCCGATCATGCAATGGCAGCCGATCTTGACAAACTGATGCACCGGCAGCACTCCGCCGAGAATGGCGTAATCGTCAATTTCGATATGTCCCGCCAGATTGACCGAATTGGCCATGATGACGTTGTTTCCGATATGGCAATCATGCGCCACGTGGGCGTAGGCCATGATAAAGCAGTTCTGCCCCAGGCGCGTTTCTCCGGTAGCCTGAGTGCCTCGATTAAGGGTGGCATACTCGCGAATCGTGGTGCTGTCGCCGATCGTCAGAAGGGTTTTCTCGCCGGCGAACTTGAGGTCCTGCGGCTGTGTCCCAAGCACCGCTCCGTGAGATATCTTCACATTATTGCCGATGCGCGTTCCGGAAGCGATCAGCGCATTGGACGCTATTTTCGTTCCGGCCCCGATCACGACATCATCTTCAATGATAGTGTACGGGCCAACAACTACGTCGTCGCCCAGTTGCGCCTGCAGGGAAACAATCGCCGTGGAATGTACTTGTCTCATCGATCTACCACCATTGCCTTGAAATCGGCGCTACATACCAGCTGGTCCTCGACATACGCCTTGCCGGTCATCTTGCAGGTGGCGTGACGGAACGCCTCCATCTCCAGTTCGAACCGGAGCTGGTCACCCGGCACAACCGTGCGGCGGAACTTGGCGTTGTCGATTGACACGAAAAAGGGCAGCTTGGTTTCCGGGTTCTCCACCGCATTGAGAAGCAACACGCCGCCTGCCTGGGCCATGGCTTCGAGTATCAACACGCCCGGCATGATCGGATGATCGGGGAAATGTCCCTGGAAAAACGGCTCGTTGAATGTGACGTTCTTGATCCCAACTACCCGTTTGCCCGGCTCCATGTCGATAATGCGATCCACCAGCAGCATCGGATACCGATGAGGCAGGACTTTGAGTACCGCCTGAGTATCAAACAGAGCGCGGCCGCCTTTGGAGTACCGACCGGCAATCCGTTTCTTCTTGTACAGTTCGCGCATTTTTCGGGCGAGCGCAACATTTGCGCGATGTCCCGACCTTGCCGCCAGCACATGCCCCTTGAACGGCGCCCCGATCAGCGCCAGATCGCCCAGCAAATCCAGCGTTTTGTGCCGTACCGGTTCGTTGTAGAAACGCAGCGGGATGTCGTTGATAATACCGGTTTTGCCCACAAAGGCTTCGTCTTTCAGATCAAGCGCCTTCCGGATACGGTCAACCTCGATCTGGCCTTTATCGGAATCATAGATCACGATCGCGTTGTGCAGTCCTCCCCCTTTAATGAGACCCTGAGCCTTGAGCATCTCTATTTCAGAGAGAAAGCAGAAGGTGCGGGCGGGAGCGAACTCATCCACGAATTCCTTTTCCAGGTCCTGCAGCGTCGTGTACTGGGTACCGAGGGCCGGATTCTGGTAGTCAATCATGAACGTAATGCGGAGATCGTTCGATGGTGTCACAACCAGATCGACTCGTCGCTCCGGTTCGCTGTAGGACATCGGCGTATCGATCTCGAGATAGACCTTGTCGACATCCTGATCTTCGATTCCCGCTTCCAGCAGGCAGTCGACATACGGCAAAGCGGAACCATCACCGACCGGCGGTTCGTTGGAATCCAGTTCTACAATGATATTGTCTATCTGGAGTCCCGCAAACGCGGCCAGCACATGTTCGACGGTATGAACCCGGGCCTCGCCTTTCTGCAGCGTGGTGCCACGGGATATGTCGACAACGTGATCGATATCGGCCATTACCCCGGGGTGGCCTTCGATGTCGGTACGGACAAACCGGATTCCGGTGTTAGGTTCGGCCGGCTTGAACGTCATAGTACAGGAGTTGCCAGTGTGCAGGCCCGCGCCGGTTAGCGTGATGGGTCTCTTGACGGTGCGTTGTTTTTCGTACATAAGCGTCTATATACTAAGAGGTTGGACTGAGTATACGGACGCCGCGCATGGGTTTCAAGCTGTTTTTTGATTTTTTCCGTGGACCCCACCTGTAATGCGTTTGTAGCTACTAACTTAGACTATTGTTTTTATCCCTATGTAGACTATATTTGGAACTAGTAGTACTCACCCAAGGAGTCAACATGAAATGCTGCGTTGGTTTTCTCACCTTTGTTCTGATCATTACTTCTTCAGTCTTCGCTGTTCCGGACACGCCGTCTAATGACATGCAGGTCCGCGTCTTTGTCGACAACCAGGACCAGTGGGTGCAACTGCGCACTTTCAACCTTGACGTCGTGTGGACTGAGCGCGCCTATGTGGAAATCATAACCAATCCAGAAGAATTGATTCAGGTTCAGCAGGCCGGATTCAAAACCGAGACCGTTCACGAATCGGTCAGTTCGTTCTATCGTTCCCGTCTTCCTCAAAAGGCCATGGGAGGATACAAAACCCTTTCTGAGATGTATGCCTACCTCGATGGTATCATCGCCGATCATCCGAACATTGTCTCACCCAAGCAATCAATAGGGCTCACTCTTCAAGGACGCGACATGTGGGCCGTCAAGATATCGGACAATCCTTCGGTTGACGAGAACGAACCGGAAATCCTCTTCACGGCCGGAATCCACTGCCGGGAAGTGGGCACACCGGAGATACTCTTCTATTTCATGGATCATCTTACGAACAACTATGCGATTGATCCTGATGTCAAACAACTGGTAGACAATAGAGAAATTTGGTTCATTCTTGCCTGCAATCCGGACGGTTATGCTTTCAACGAGATCATTGCGCCCGATGGCGGGGGCATGTGGCGAAAGAACATGCGCAACAATGGCGACGGCACCTACGGCGTCGATCTCAACCGCAATTTCGGTTACATGTGGGGGTATGACAACACTGGTTCATCGCCTTATGGTGGAAATGAAACCTACCGCGGCACTGGTCCGTTTTCGGAACCGGAGACACAGAATTTGAGAGATTTCACGATCAGTCACAATTTTTCAATGTCCTGCCACTATCATCAGTACCAGAACGTATTCATCTACCCCTGGGGATACCGGCGCAGCACTTGTCCGGACGACGACCTGTACGATGCCATGGGCGACTCCATACAAGCGATGAACGGCTATGTACACGGTCCGGTCTCGACGCTTATGTATACCGTCAACGGAGGGGGTTTCGACTGGGAATACGGTGATCAGACCAGCAAGCCGAGGATTTTCGGAACAAGCATTGAAGCGGGTTCTGCGGCGGATGGCTTCTGGCCAACCCTTGAGCGGCTGGAGGTTCTCAAACAGGAGAATCTTAATCCAATGCTGTTCTTAACTCGCATGGCCGGAAATCTGCAATCATTTAGACCGCCGAACGCGCCGCAGATAGTCAATCTGCCTGCGTCAGTCGACGGCTCTGGATACGTAGTGGAATGGGCCCACAACGACCCTGAGAATCCGGCAGTGGTCTACGAACTGACCGAACTTCAGAAACAGCGCGTCGAGACCGACCGCGCTGAGACGTTGAACAGCTGGGATTCCGATGGATTTGCAGTCTCAACATCGCGCTCCTGGTCGTCGCCCGCTTCGCTCTATTCAGGCACCGGCGATAATTATACTGCGTACCTCGCCGCATCCTTCCCCTACACAGTCAAGCCGGGTGAAAAGCTGACCTTCTATACATATGTCAACATGGACGTCTTTCGAGATTTCGGTTATGTCGAAGTCTCGACCGACGGACAGAATTTTGCATCGCTTCCCGGAAACATAACATATGACTATAATCCGTATGGAAGCAATCGCGGCAACGGAATTACGGGACTTTTCAGCGAGTGGCGTCTGGCCGAATTCGATTTGTCGGCCTTTGTCGGCCTACCGGTCTGGTTCAGGTTCACGTATGAGACCGACGGCACCGATGCCTATGAAGGGTGGTATATCGACGATATCTTCCCTCATCTGGTCTTTGACAGTAAGCAAGTGATCTCCTCGGACCTGGAGCAGCCTTCGTACACCTTCTCAAACAAGCCGATGGGAGTCTACTATTATCTGGTCAGGGCGCGTGATGCGCAGAATCAATGGAGCCCGCTTTCGACGATAGTCGAAACCGATGTGCTCGGGCAAGGCATCGGAGATATCAATCTTGACGGTATCAACAGCTCGGTCGCCGACCTGGCCATTTTCGGCATGTACTTCGATCAGGGCCTGCCGGCGTTTGACATTTACCCTGAAGTGCAGATTGCCGAAACTGATGCCAACTGCGACGATCTTACTCTGACTACTCAGGACCTTGAGGTCTTGTCGCAGGTAGTTGTAGGCTCACAAACCGCGTGTTATGCAACTGGTATATCCGATCTTGGATTCGGTCTAAGGTCGCACACGACTGAGTCACTGAGCGACCTGCCCACGCCTTTTTCTCAGCCGAGTGGTGAGTCAGCATACAAGGTCGAATTGCAGAGCATGTCATATCGAAACGACAGTGCCTGGGTGGACATAGTCCTGACCCGGGCAACTGCCGGACTGGTGGGGTTTCAGTTTCACCTGGAATTCGACGCCTCGGCGCTGTCGCTTGAAGCTATTCAATTGGGCGGAGCCCTTTCCAACTGGCAATTTTTTGATCATGACTTGCTCCAGACCGGAGCCACCGCAGACTTGAAGATTGCCGCGTTGGCGCAATACCGGGGAGGACCGATTCTGGCGAGCGACATTGATCTGCAACCGACTCCTGTCACCCTGGTCCACCTTAAGTTCGGATTCCTGGCGCCTGATCTCACCGAACCAATCAGCTTTGTCTGGAATAATTGTGGCGACAATGCCCTGGTGGGCGGTCGATTCGAGGGAGAGACGCTGGTTGTCGACTCACTGCTGCTCTCAAAGTTGGTGTTTGGTCCCGATGGAACTGATATTACGGCCCTCACCCCACGTTACGGCGGTGCTGACTATACCTGTTTCTATGGCATGTTCGGCAGCTCTCCGGCTCCGATTGCCGATTACGCAAGCGGTCAGGTCTCGTATAATCCCGGTTGCTGTCTCGGCCAGGTGGGCGACATCAATGGCCAGGGCGGTGACGAACCGACTATCTCTGACGTCGTCACCATTGTTGATCACCTCTTCGTGAGCGGGAGAGCTATCGCATGTATTGAAGAGGCCGACGTCAACCAATCCGGCGGGGAGAATCCCACAGAGGCTGATATCACCATCAGTGACGTTGTTGCACTGGTTGATCATCTGTTTGTCAGCCGGGCGGCGCTACGAACTTGCCTGTGAAATTTCTGAATTCAGCTAAGATAGGGCCGTCGCTTTCTCAGCGGCGGCCCTTCATGACTCGACCGTATCACGACCATCAGACGAGATCAGATTTCCTTCAGCGCTTTGACCTGGCGCAATTTACGGAAGAGCTGGATATACTCGCGCACCATAGTTTCTTCCGCTTGTGACAGTCCCTCCATCATGGGGATCCCGATTCTAAGCACGGCCCGCACAATATCGGCCGTGGTCCGGTCGTACTTCTCGGCCAACTGCTTCAGTTGCGCTTTCAGTTCGTGGGATACGAATACGTTCAGGCAATGCTCGCCTCTCGTCTTGGCTGTCTTGGCTGTCACTTCTGTCTGCATCAGTGGACTCCTCTCTCAGCAACGGCTGCAAAACGGGGTTAGTGATATTTCTCATGACCAATCAGTGTTTGGGGTGTGTTGATTATTATTCCGAACCTGCTCTTGAGCAGGCGGATCATCGGCCGCCAGGTGTCAGACCGATTGCGTTCTCGTATGAGACCATCGACGGAAGCTCGATGGGGCGACGTGCAGATCGGACAGTCGGGATCGGTAGACACGCCGAGGCCATAGAGCTGCTTCACGAGCGGCGCCAAAGCCGTCCGCAGTTTCTTAAGCACCCGCTGGTGAAGAGCTTCGAGCCGATGAATACTTCTCCCGGAGCACTCGGCAATCTCACGGTAACTTCGCCCCATGTAGTGGAACTGCTCGATCAACTCACGTTCATTGTCGCTCAGCTTCGAAAGAGCGAACGCGACGGCCTCACGAATCTGACGCCGGCGCTCCGGTTCGAGATCATTCAGAGCCTCAAAATCGCCCGCCCCCACCGGAATTGGCCTGGATCGCTCCTCAAAATCGAGCGGCTGCGATGGGTCTCGCCCCAGATCGGCTATCCAGTTCTGATACGTTATTCGTTCTGCTGCCATTATGATTGTTCCTCCATTGCGTCACGTTGACACTGCGATGGTAACCGGAGGTCACTGTCGGCCGCTACCTCAAGCGGGTCACTTAATAAGTGTCACTTCAGAAACCGGCCAGATCACGTGATTCACATTCTCTCAAGTGCGTCGGCCTGAGCTCAACTGACAGGCGCCAACAAAAAGACCTAAACTTCTGCACGGAATTTGCATATACTGGGGTGCCGACAGGGAATGTGGGTAAAGATGCCGCAGTTGAGGTGCAATTTGTATGTCTGATTACACAAAAAATGACAGCCGAGGCAGCATTGTCAGCGGGATTATAATCTTGGGAGTAGGCCTGTATTTCTTGGGGGTCAACTGGGAATACCTGCCACCAGTAAGCGATAGCTGGCCGTTTTTCCTGGTTATTGTTGGAGTCGCTCTCATTGCGGGCAATTTGTTCCGGAGACGACGATCCGAACAGGAGCCTGGCCCGCCACCATCACCTCATCCGTAAAGGAGTTGCTCTCTGGAAAACCAGTCCTATCACAGGGAACCAGTTTACCCGCCACCAGGCGCAACCCTCGATCCGGCCGATCCTCTGGCTCCCTTCAGACTGCAAACTGGAAACGGCCGATTCAGCCGATCACCCTGGACCTACGTCTCTATCGGCATTCTCCTGCTGCTGTACCCGGGCCTGTCACTGCTTGGGATGGGCGAAGACCCGGCTCAATTGCTGAAGAATCTGAACCAGGGCGTGCTGATATTCCTCCTCATTGCCACCATCCTTTTCCAATGGACCATATTTCTGTTCAATTACGTGGCCACCTGGTTCGAGGGGACCGGACTGCCGGGCATCGGTTTGACCCGCCTGCGCACCGTCGATTTCGCCTGGGGAATATCATTCTTCCTCTCGGCGTGGCTTCTCCTGACCGGGCTCGCCTGGCTTCTTGCGCAGGTGGGATTGCCGCTGTCCGGGGAGATCGGTTTGCTCATTCCCCGAGAGCCGTTCGGCAAAGTGGTATGGGTAGCAGTGTCGTTTACAGCCGGGTTCTGCGAAGAGGTCGCGTTTCGCGGCTACTTGATGACCCGCCTTCGCCTGCTGGGCCGTTTCCAAAGTTGGATTGTTCCCACTCTCATTTCGGCGGTGGCGTTTGGCATCTGCCACGCCTATCAGGGTATCCCCGGCTTCATCCTGATTACTGTTTACGCTATCCTGTTCTCGTTGCTCTATATTCGTACCGGACGGCTCTGGCCCTGCATAATCGCTCACTTCTTTCAGGATTTCGGCGCGCTATTCCTCCCCCGGTAGGTTTTCGAGGCTTTGCAGGGAGGACTGTGGGCAACTGGTCGGCACCGGCGATTGCGACCTAACCCACGTTCCGACAATCGTTTGCGCCGGAACGGCGATTATGCGGCCGGGTCGACGCGCAGGGGACGAAAGTTTGAGAAAACAAACCAAACTTTTCTGTTGCGTTTTCTGACTTTTCGGTTATCTATTCAGTGACGACTTGGAAGACACTACTTGCCCCAAGGCAGGTGTTTTGAAATAAGGGACGTTGGTGTCGAGTTGGGTTCCCCTCCCCCCCCTAACTCTTGGCACCACCTGGCGGCGCTAAAAATTTCCTTTCAAGATTTGCGCCGCCAGGCTCCCCTTTTTTTTTGCTATTTTTTTGAAGTTATCATCAACGAAATGACATGTTGATAAAGCCTCTGAGACTCATCTTCACTTCAGTAACATCATCTTGCGCGTCTGGCTGAACGAACCGACTCTCAGACGATAGAGATAGACTCCGCTGGCTGCTCTCGCGCCGGCGATATCTCTGCCATCCCAGGTTACCCGATACGATCCCGCGGAACGGTACCCTTCGTCAAGTACCGCCACCCGTTGTCCCAGTGAGTTGTAAACAGTCAACTCTACAGAAGAAGACGATGGAATCGTGTACTCGATTTCAGTCGAAGGATTGAAAGGATTGGGGTAGTTCTGTGATAGAACATAACCCGCCGGAAGTACAGAGGTATTGTCATCCACGTCGGTCGGAAGATAAAGCAGATTACCGGCATAGATATTCAGCCCATCCTGACGCGGATCCGACCAGACAAACCAGGCTCGTCCACGTGACGCATAGGTAGCCGGTTCCTGCATAAACTCAGGCGCAGCCGAAGAAACCGCCTGACTGGTAGCAAGCGGAGTGAAAGCCTGGTCATAGATGCGATAGTACACCGCTGCGCGGCCGTCGCGGCGATCCAGCCAGGTCAGACTGAAATAGCTGTTGTTGCACATGGCAATGGCGGGATGCGAGGGATCAGATTCGTCGGAGTCAATGACAGTTATCGGACCCGCGACCACGCTCCCATTGAAAGCAAGCACTGTTACGTATCCCCGCTTCACGCCGGACTCGGAGCCAATCCAAAACAGACCAATTCGTCCCTCGGGCGCCACAGCACCGATCATTTCTTCAACGAGCAATGATCCGGGGCTGTAAGACATTGATCCGTCCGGCGTACGGTCCGAGTTAAAACGACGCCCTCGGACTGTTGGACTGGTCGAACCGGCATCAAGCCAGACCACTGCCGTTCGACCCAGAGAATCAGCTCCCGCCGACAGCCCAACTACTGACTTATCCTCGGCGGGTTGCGAAAGTCTGAAATCAGTCCCGCTCCGGGTCCCGTCTGATTCCAGCCAGGTACCGTAGACCTGCGGCGAACCATCGCGATGGTCCACCCAAACGGCAAGACTCACCCCATCAGAATGCATGGCTATCCGAGGTGAATTCTTGGAAGCGAGCGCCGACGAATCTGAGATCATGAATTCTCCTGCCACGGGGCTTCCATATCCATTCAGGCGGCGGCCGAAAATCCTCTGTCCGGAGAAACCGGCCAGAGTTCGCGCATCGTTCCAGATCAGCAAAGTATGACCGTTGGCGGTTGAGACGTGCGGCTCAGATTGCAGACTGTGACCGATGTCCTGATTGATGCGAATCTCGTCGCCGAGAAAACTGCCCGCGTTGGAAATGGTCCGGACGAAAATGTCCCCCTGGTCGTACACTCCACTGGCATAGCAGACAACATTCCACCAGTTGGTAGTGGAAACAATACCAGGGGTCACCGCGGAAGCGCCTTGCTGGTCGTCATTCACAGTCAACTCAGCGGGCAGACGTCGCGTTCCTGACTGATTGTAAAGCATCAGGGCAATGTCGGGATCGTCGTCGTCTGATTCCGTCCAGGCTATGGCATAGTCATTTTGTCTGCTGAAACTCGCAGCCGGCGACCAGCGCTGTCCCAGCGACATAAGGTTTATCACTTCGGGCAAACCGGCGGGGACCAGTCCGCTGTCAAGCATCAGGGATTGAATCGAATTATCCGCACCCGATGCGCTCCAGACCAGATGAATGAGACCGTTTGTCGATACGGACAAGTCGGGGTCTCTGTTGACTACGAGGTCAAGACCGCTCGAGACGAGCTGGTTGGATCCGACCAAGCCGGAAGTCTGGTTATATCGCTGCAAATAGATTTCCTGGCCCTGGCGAAGATCGGTCCATCCAACCACGTACTTATCTTTGGAGGAATATGCCACGCGCGGGGTATACTGTGCGGCCTGATCCGCTGGAGGTGGAACCAAAGTGAAATCGGCTCCAACGGGACTACCCGCACCGGTGAATTGACGAGCGAATATGTCCGGCTGGCCATTGCGATAGTCCTCCCAACAGACAAGGAAGCCAGAGCCGGGCGCGATAGCCACCGCCGGCGCCCAATGACTCGCCGAACCACCATCGGAGTTGACCGGTGTCGGCCCAAGCAGTGACGTACCGCTCGCGGAGATAATTCTCATATGAATTGTCGAGCCGAGAACTGAATAGTTCTCCCATACCAGAACCACCTGGCCGTCGCGGAATACCGCCATATCGAACAATCCGGCGAAACTGCTGAGACTGGTGTCGTTTACCAGAAGCGGTGACCAGTCGGCTGTACCGTTTGAGGCAAACCGGGTCACAAAGATCATCCCGCCCGTTTGATCACGCCAGGAGAAGTAGATTCGCCCTAATGTATCGAGCGCCAGACGGGGCTCGGTGTAGCTGGCGCCGATGTCTGAACCGGCGAGCAGGCCATTGCCACCGCGAGGATGGCCCAGCGAATCGAACCACTGCCTCAAGATCTTTTGGCTTCCGAATCGATCATCCTCCCATACCACCCACCAGTCCCGATTGGCCAGCGACAGAACACGACCGCGATCCTGAGCAAAACGGGCGGGTGAATGCGAAAGCGAGACACGAAAATCATCACCACCGGCGGATGACAAACTGATTGCTCCCAAATCTACAGAAAACGCCCGCCGACCCAAATCCAGTCCGCTCAAACGAATCTGGTGCTCGGCCTGCCGCTCAGACAGAGTCAGAGCCGGTGCGGTGACCACAAGAATACTCGCGAAGACGAACGTAACTGCTGACAACATCAATATCCCAGGCTCCAGGTTAGAGCACACCCTTGCTGGTCAGTCAAAGCGCAAAACTGGTGCCTGCAAGATAACATAAAGGGGCTTTTCTCTTTGCCGAGAACTATTGTCAATTCAGTGTCCTGCAAGATGTTACGACTAGTTGCCGGCTGCGATTTCCACTCCAGATACGGATTCCTGAGCCGGCACGCAAGGAGATGCACATATTGAGTTAACAGACTGGTGGACATTATGGTTCATCGTCGCGAAACAAACTTCGCGCCTCTTGGCCAGACTCAGTATTGGTTGAAACTTGGTTAACCAATTGTCGTACTTGGTAATGGGTATGCCGTAAGGAAGTTTCGGCGGCATCTGTTTGTAGTTCATGTGAGAACATAACGACTGGAAGAACGGAGCTATGTGCATTATCATACAGCCGGAGCACCCCTGGGGTGATGACTGATCGACGCCGGGAAGTGATCCGATTTCAAAGCAAGGTGATGCGAATTGAGTAGCGTCAGAAGTATAGCATTGATAGTGGCTGTGGTTCTGGTGTCCTCTGTCACAGCCTGGTCACAGGTACGTGACAAAGAACTGTTGGATCAGCTCGAAACCCAGCTTGACGCCCTCTCCCGTGACATGGCACGGGAATATCTCGACATCCTCGAAAACTTGCAGGATGTAATCGACGACTACGCCAACTACATGACGGCGACATCAGCCGATGCCGTCGCCCATCGAGTTGAGGGCGTAGAAAGAATTCAGCGCAAGTTGGAGCAGGAAGCATACGTAGACAATCCCGAAGCTCTGCTTGAAGATCTGAATGGCGCGATCAACGACATCAAAGCGATTGAAACTGCTCATCGGGTCAAGTTCAACTCCAACTCTCCGAGTTGTTGCCGGTTGGGTCGGAGTTTGCGCAAAGAGCTGGTTATCATTGCGGAATTAGTTGAGGATTACTCCGAGAAGCAGTCGGATCGAGTTTTGAAGCGTGACGAAACGCGAAAGTACCTCGAGGCTGCTTTTCAGTATTTGGCGGCACTGAAGAAAGCCAAGGGCAGTGCCAAAATGAGCGAGGAGATTCGCCAGGCACTGGAGGCCTTGAAAGCTCTCGGTTTGGATGACTTCATCCTATCATACCCGGACAAATTTGAGGTTCCTGAGATCCCCGAACTTCCGGAGTTGCCCGAATCCGTCGAGCCACCCGAGCCGCCGGTAATCGTTTTCAGCCCACGTACCGGCAGAACGATGCTGAAAAGAGGGGCACTACACGAGGCACAGGGTCAGGTAAGCGTCTCCAATTCTTCCTTGCCGATAGTTGTTGAGAACCCATCCGGTGATGTTTTCATCACCGGCGCCAGCAACGGAACCATCACGGCAAACCTGAGTTTTGAGGTGGCGGCATCGACTCATGCCAAGGAGCAGGAATACATAGAGCGGACTCTCCTGGTCGTAGAGAAAGAAAGCGACCAGTACACGGTTCGAATCGACCTTCCACGTCTGTCCGATCATCGCACCGAACTGCTCAACTGCGTCCTCGAAGTTTCAGTGCCCCGAGCCAATCCGATCGACTGCCAAAGCGCCTTCGGACAAGTATCGATCTCGGACATAGGCGGCAAGGTTTCTGTGAGCAGCAACAATTCACAGGTCACCATAGAACGCGCATCCGGCGGAGCATTTGTAACCAACTCTATGGGTCCCGTGGAAATGTTGGAAATCAGCGGCGATATGGAAGTGAAGAATTCCTACGGGCCCATAAGCATCACGTCGAGTTCCGGCACGATGTTGCTGGAGAACCAGTACAGCACGATCACGCTGACGAAGACCAAGGGCCGGCTGGATATCGGAAACACCGGCCAGATCGAGATTGTGGATCACGAAGGTAACGTCGCGATCGACAATTTGTATGGAGCCATCGATGCTGAGAATATCAGTGGCGATGTCATCGTCAAAAACGGCTATCAGCCCATTAGAATCAAAGACGTGTCCGGGTCGGCTGAGTTGAAGAACCAATATGCCGAGATCAGCGCTAAGCAGGTAGGCGGGAGCGTGTCGATTACAAACCAGTACGCGGCAATATTTGTCGAATCGTCAGACGGCCCGGTTGATTTGAGCAACTATTACAGCAACATCAACATTGATCTTGCCCGTGGTTTCCGCGGTGGCTCGACTATCAGTAACACTGAGGGAACAGTCAACGTGACTGTGGTTCAGCAACCGAACCTCGTGCTATCGGTATACGCTGAGCGGGGAAACATCTCAAGCAGCCTGCCCCTGTCCGTCAAAACGCGGGACGATTCAAAGTCGGGAGAACTGGTGTTAGGCGAGGGCGGCGATCGACTGGAAATCACCACTACCGGCGGTGCTATCATCATCCGGGGAAGATAAATCCACTCCCGGCGGCTAATCTCAAATCAACGGTCCGTCATCGTGGATCAGATACTCAGGCTACCTCTACCGGCTGGTTCAGTGACGCCAGTTGCGATCTGATTCGGTTCTCAACAGCTTCAACTCGCTTTTGATCGTAGTAGAGGGCGCTTTCGGTTCGAGTCAGGCGCTTCATCTCGACCATGACTGCCATCACCGCCTGCATTTCCTGAGCGATGCTGCGCGCGGAATCGGCCACGACTCCGGCCGGATCGACGATCACTCCGCTACGAATACCGGCTTCGACCTCTTCAATCCTTCGCAGAATCGAACCGGTGATGCCCTCCATGTAGTCAGTGAACGCCGATGTAGTAGCCTTCAGGGACTCGAGAAAGCCGGTCTTGACCTGTTCTCCGGCAAACTTGGATTGCATATGGCGGTTCTCTTCGAGAAGCGACTCGACCGCAGTGTACTGTTGAAACAACAAGCGGTTGGCTTCAATGAGAATGTCTTCGGTAGAGCCAATGTCGATCTCGAGGAACTGAGACTCTGCGACCGTCTGGTTGAAGAGCTGCTTCTCGACATCGCACAGAGTTACAACATTGAGCCCGAGGTTGTCGCGAATAATGATCCGGTCCTGCAAGGCACTGGGATCCATCCGGTCGGGTTGCTCGGCAACGCGAAAACGGCCAATCCGGTTGGCCAGATTTACTATCTGAGTTGGCTTTAGCTCAGGATCAGTGGCGCCTATCGGGAAAACACTGTGGTGATGCCCGACCGCCTGACAGATTGCCTCCGGCAGATTCCACTGTTCCAGCAGGAATTGCCCCACCCGCGCGTGATTGGTCCCCCACATCTCTTCTTCCAATTCAACCGGAGTGCCCTGATCGAGAGATCTTTTCCACAGTTGCCGGTATTGCTCGGGGAAGGAGCGGTCGAGCACGAGCAATCCGATATCGTGGAGTAATCCTGCTACAAACATCTCTTCGGTATTCTTGTAGCCGCATTTTTCAGCGAGGACACGCGACGCGATGGCCACTTCGAGCGAGTGCCTCCAGAAACGGACGCGATTAAATGACGCCTGCAACCGCTCGGTCATGGTGTAGACCGAAGTTGACAGTGCCAACGCCGTAACCTGACGCATTCCGATAGTAACAACCGCCTGGGACACGGTACCGACCTTGCGGTTCACTCCATAGAAAGGAGAATTGACTACTCTGAGAACCCGGGTCGTCAGAGCCGGATCCTTCGTAAGCACTTTGGCCAGGTCGTCAGCGCCGCAACTTTCGTCGGAAACTACGCGGAGAACCTCAGCCAGCGTCTGGGGCAGAGAAAACAGTTTGAAACCGTCGTCGAGAGTCCTCTTGATAGCGTCGTTGATCATGACAGCCACCTCCTGTTGTTACTATCGGCTGATGGCAAGTGAAGATGAACAAGCGACTTACAGGGGCCCACTGGGCGCCAGTTTCTCACGCAGGCGATTCAGCCGTTTCTCCAGGAGTTGGCCCTGACGGCGAGTTGGAGGACCGAACCTCTGCGCTTTGAGAGAAAGGTCCAGAGCCTGCGAGATATCCTTAATCTGATGTTCAAAGTACATGGCAAGCTCCAGCGAGGCGGGATACGCCTCCGGGCCGGGAGAATCGACCAGTTGCCGCCAAAGTTCGACCGCTCGGAACCAGTCGCCTTGACGCTTGTAGGCCAGCGAATGGAACCAGATGACTTCGTTGTCGAGAGGATGAGGCGAGCTTTTCTCAAGTGCCTCAAAGTTGGTAATTATGTTCTGAGGGCGCTTGCGTCGCCCGTAGACACGCGAAAGCGAGTAGATGTCTTCCGCGTAGTCCAGAACTGCGCCTTCGGTGCGAAACACCTGGTCGACCTTCAGGAGCAGGAAGTACAGTGAGAGGATATCCTGTCGGTTATGTTCGAGAACTGCGGGGAACAGATCGATGGAGTCGGTTTGCAGCCAGTCGAAATAGATCGAGGGCATCAGATGGCCGGGGATGTCGTTCTGGCGGAAATAACCGAATATCTCACGCTCCACATTAGCCAGCGTGCAGTCATTGAGACGGCGTTTGAAAAGCCGTCGGGCCGAATGCAACAGATCGAAATGACCCGCGCACGGCACCTCGCGCGCCACCCGATTGACAATGAACCGGTCACGGATCAGATTCAGATCGAAAGCCGCGCCGTTGTAGCTAACCAGAGTCCGGCTCTTGTGCAATTCGGAAAGCACCTGTTCGAGCATGGCGGCTTCGTCGGAATAGTCCGGAAGCAAGTACTGGCGGACTTCAAATCCCTGCGGGGTGAGTGAGCCAAAGCCGATCAGGAAAGCCGCTGCGCCGCTTCCTCCCAGACCGGTGGTTTCGGTGTCGACAAAGAGCAAGTCAGACAGGGATGTTTCTCCCTCGCACTCGAACGTGGTGTACGACGCCGCTTGTACGGAAGCACCCGGCTCGGGGGGATCGAATCTGATTTCGCCGAACCGGTGTCCAAAAGGATATGTAATTGTGACCTGGCAATAGGCTCCGGCCGGAGCCGTTACAACTTCGCCGTCAACGGCATCAGCCAGACGCCGGTAGCGGGCCGAGGCGGTTTGCACCACAGCCGCAGGCCGCGGTTTGGCTACCAGATTCTTGATCCGGTCAAGCCGGTATATGAGATGATCGTTATTCAAGTCAGTTGGAGTTGAGGGCCGACTCTATCTTGAGTCGCGCCAGTCGGTCAGTCTCAGATTCGAGGTATTTCTTCAAGAAACCGCATTCATCTTTCGGGTCAGCTTGTGTCAGCGCCAGAGCGGCGTGTGTCCGACGAGCCGGGACGGAAGAATCAAGCTGGCCGGCCAGGAGCATCACCGCTTCCGGGTTGCCGATCTTCCCTAGAACCAGGCAGATCATATGACCGACGACGGCATCAGATGATCCCAATGAATCAACGAGCACAGTCATTACCGCAGCCGTATCAAGTTGCAAGAGGGAGTTGACAGCAGTCAGACGCGCTCCGTAGAACTCATCACCCAGTGCGTGTACCAGTTCTTCGACGGCATCAGTAACCTTCAGTTGACCACATGACACCACCGCCGATTTGCGCACCTGACCGATAGTATCCTGAAGCGCCTCCCGCACGGTTTCGGAAGCCCGCGCGTCACCAATCCGACCGAGGGAACCGACAGCCTCGTCACGGACCTGCCAACAGGAATGGTGGCATACGCCAAGAAGACCATTGACCGCGCTTGAATCCTTGATGTCGCCGAGGACCCAGGCAACCCGCTGAACCACCAGATCATCCGGGCGCTTGAGCGCCTCCAGAAGCAGCGGCACCGCTGGGGAACCAATCCTCTGAAAAACCCAGATCACCGTCCAACGATCCCAGCTTGACTTAGTAGCGAATTTCTCGATCAGGTACGGCACGGCGTTGGCACCATAAGCAGCAATTGAATTCATGGCCGAATCGCGCATATTCTGGTACATAATCTCCATAGACGAAGCGATCACAAAGAGGGAATCGAGCGTACGCTCAAAATCGCTCTTTGCCGCAGCTTCCGGTGCGATCGTCGCAACCAGTAAGATCGCGAGCAGGAGATTGGTGGCAATCACTTTTGACATATTATTGCCCCTTGCCCGTGGAATCGACCGGATTCAACTCGATATCCATACCTCCACCCCAGTCACGAACCGCTTTCCAATAGAAATTGTCGTGGCCATTGCCGTCGTACTGGTCCTTACCGCCAAGATCAAAGAACAGGCCAATTGAACCGAATCCACGGCGCGGGTCGCCTGCCCCCTGACTCAACGATGGATTAGAACAGAAATACCGGTCGTTGCCGGCAATGTCCATCAGCAGACCAATGCCATTAGCGGAGCCGTCGCCCTGGACTTTGTCGTAACCGATATAAGTGTCGTCGCCGCCGCGATCGAGCAGCCAGCCAAAGGCGTAATCATGACCGCAGCCCTGCATAACGCCCTTGCCGTAGTAGACATCGTTGCCATTCTCATCAAACAGAAGGCCCATAGTCATATGAGTTCCGACACCCTGTCCGTACTGATAGCATTGATAGGAATCGATGCCGGAAGAATCATACAAGAGTCCGAGCGACCACCAGTAGCTTGCTCCCTGACCGTAAATATCGGTGATGTAGTTGTCGTTACCTTTCAGATCGACTATGGCGCCGATACCGCCCGACATCCACGGCCTCACACCATAACCGCACCCCTGTGACATCGAAAGATAATGGTCGGCGTACCGATTTATGTCCTTGTACTTGCCGCCGGCGTAGTAGGTGTCCGAACCGCTCATTTCATAGATCAAGCCGGCCCCTTCAACAAAACCAAACCCCTGAGCGTTGGCGGCGGCGTTATAGACATCCCGGCCACCCTCGTCGATTAACAGACCAATGCCAAATGTCCCCGCCCCTTGAACGTGGGTATCGCCATTGTAAATGTCATCACCGCCGGCGTCGTAGAGTACGCCCAGGCCAAACCAACCGGAACCGAGACCAAACGATTTAGAATCGTACCTATCGTTGCCGCCATAGTCAAGAAGCAGTCCTACCGACAGACAGCCGGACGCGATGGCATAATCCGACAACGCCCGATAATAGTCGTTACCGGACAGATCAATGATGATGACGCCATGAGGATCGGCCGGATCATATTCGAGGTCGTAAACGTCATCGCCTCCGAAATCGAGGATAAATCGATAGTCGCCTTTGTAATAGTCGTTTCCGGGGCCGCCGATTTTCCAGCCGGGCTGGCGACCGAGAATGTCCTTGCCGCTGACATCATCCGGCATGTAGCCGGTAGTCTTGAGAAACCGGTCAAGTGAATCGGGGGATGCCGTCACGGCGGCACGTATAGCCGCGAGGTCGGGGAGAATATCCCGCAGGCAATCGATGCCCGCGGCTACAATCGGATCCTTATCTATTCGCGTAGCAAAAGAAACAAATTTTTCAACATAAGCAGTCTCGACCTGTTGCAGTGAATCACTGGCCGCCACCGACAGGAACTCTTCCTCTTCGCTCATCGCGACCACTTCCCTGAGTTCTTTGGTAAGAAAGCGACGTTGCAGGGGCGAGATAACACCCAGACTAAGTTCAGTGGAGCGCGGGAATACGGCGTCGAGATAGGTCGCCACCTTAGTTAGCAGTCCGTTAAGAGTCTGATCAATGTAGACAAGAGTATAGTGGTCCTGGATTTCCTCGATACCGGGGCGATACGGTCGCCCGCGTGTCGTCTGGTGCTCAAGTGCCATATCGGCATGAAGCCAGCCGGCCAGAATGTCCGGCTGGCCAGACACGTGAGCCGCCCTGAGCGAAGTCACGTACTCCCTTACACCAAGAGGGTTTCGCATCAGATCGGCAATCAATATCAAGCGTAGCGAGTCAGGCTCACTGTAGTCTGAGCGAAAAGCGATATCGGACGGGCGAAGCCCCAGATACTCGGTCAAATGCTGCAAGCCGAACTGCTCCGGCGTCTGGGCGGAATCCTGAGCCGAAGCCGTTGACACTATACCGAGAGCTACCAGTAATAAAGCAATCTCCTTCATAGGATGGGAATGATAGAAACGGGGACTGGCGCGGTCAACCACAATGATAGCCGCAGGCGGCAGCCACCAAAAGAAAAGGCGCCCCGTGGCGGGACGCCTTTCTCAGTTCATACTCCGGTAGTCGTTATGGAGCGATGAGGCCGTCTTGGTTGATGGTGAACGTTCTCGTCAGGTCGGCATCAGTACCATCAGGTGTTGCAGAAGCCGTAAAGGTGTTGGCAGCCGCCGCGTCGATGGCGTAAACGTACTTTGATCTGGTCGGCACGTCGAAGCCGATTGCGGCCAGGTTAGCCGAGTACACACCCAACTCCTGGCGAGAGGTTCGTTCAAGCGTGAAGACCTGCTTCAGAATGGTCTTGGCCTCAGATTCTTTGGCCTTGACAGTGGCGGCCATAAAGCGCGGAATGGCGAGGGCCGCCAGAATACCGATGATCACGACAACGATCATCAACTCGATAAGGGTGAAACCCTTCTGACGATTGCGGAATTTTGAAAACATGGTGCCTCCTTGAAGGTTGTTGTAGTTACTTCTTTTTTTCTATCTTCGGTTTCAATTCCATTCGCTTTACCATTACGCAACCGGTGTGCCTTTCGGATCGCCAAAAAATGCACATCGCTCGCCTTCGCTAAACTCCTGCCAGACAATGCTTCATTCTCAAATCCTGCGTTGTCTGGTCAAGAACCCATATTTCTGCACTCGTTGCCGGGGAGACCCGCCACGCAGATTGCCAACGGCTCTTGCAGAATGCACTGATTTGACAGATCGCCGCCCGTAATCTCCAGAAACAAAACACCCCGGTAGGACCGGGGCGTGGGGAGTGTAATTGTCTCTTGGTAAGGGTCATTTAGCTGGTAGCGTCGTTGGAAGTGCACACTAGATTGCCGTCGGAATGGATGGTCCAGACATCTTCGGTGGCGTCACCGTCAAGTTCCGCCCTGGCTTCAGCTTCAAAGTCGTTTCCCACTAGCGTGATAGTGTATTCGTAGCGGGCATTGGCCCCTATTTCCACGTCGAGAGCGCTGAAAGCACCGGTATTGGTCGCACTGCCAACCGCCCCGGTCGACCAGTAGCTGTTGGTCGGGGATGAAGCGCGATACAGCATCTCCATGGTACATATCTGCTTGAGCACCAACTTGACTTCCCCCTGTTTGGCCCGAATGGCTGACTGACCGTACCGCGGAATGGCCAGGGCCGCCAGGATGCCCACAATCACCACAACGATCATCAGTTCGATCAGGGTAAAGCCACGATGTCCGGAAAAATATCTATGCATAAGTCACCTCATAGGCAAACGATTCTCACTACAATAACGCCTCGTCTACTGCAAGCTCCGTTCCAGCGGCCTGTTCAATTTTCGACTACTTCGACTCGCTCTCGTTTCTGCCGTGAGAGATTGTCTTCTTGTCATCCGCTTTCAGATCGTACCGCTGAATCTTACGGTACAGGGTTGAGGTATCGATCCCAAGGATTCGGGCTGCCTCTGCCTTGCGCCCGTCAGTCTGTGACATGACGAAGTGAATATAAGCCTTCTCAATCGACTCCAGAGTAGGCGTAGCCGGCTGGCCATCGTTGACAATCTGGCCGGACTGCTGCTGAGCGAGCTTTTCGGGAAAGTCCGATGGTTCCAGCGTATCGGAACGATTAAGCAGGATAGCTCGCTCGATTATGTTTTCAAGTTCGCGCACGTTGCCCGGCCAGGCGTATCCATTGAGCAACTCCATGGCTTCTCTTGAGACTTTCCTCAGTCGCGATTTGGTCTTGTCACAAAATTTGTGAACAAAGTGATCCACAAGCAAAGGCAGGTCTTCCATTCGCTTGCGTAAGGGCGGAATGTCGATCGGAATAACGTTCAGGCGGTAATACAGGTCGGCCCGGAACCGACCGGCCTGGACGTCTTCCTCAAGGTCGGCGTTGGTAGCCGCAATGAGTCGAACGTCGACGTCCGTCGTTTTGGTGTCACCCACCGGAGTAATCTTCTTATCCTCAAGCACGCGGAGCAGCTTGACCTGAATTGCCAGCGATGTATTCCCTACCTCGTCAAGGAAGAATGTGCCGCCACTGGCCACCTTGAAGAGACCGTCCTTGTCCTTGATCGCGCCCGTAAAGGAGCCTCTCTTGTGTCCGAAGAGCTCGGTTTCGAGAAGAGTTTCCGGCAGCGCTGCGCAGTTGATCGTCACGAACGGCCCCCCGCATCGGGGCGAAAGGGAGTGAATCGCCTTGGCAACGAGGTCCTTACCGGTTCCTGATTCGCCACGGATGAGAACGGTCGAGTCGGAGCCGGCAATCCGCTGAGTCATTATCTTGACCTGGACAATCGCTTCCGACTGACCGATCAGCTTGTCAACGGAATTTGCTCCCTGGAGTTGTTTCTTGAGAGTAATGTTCTCGCCGATCAGTTTGCGTCGGCTGATCGACTTTTCTATTACCAGTTTAATCTCGTCAACTTTGAATGGCTTGGTAATGTAGTCGGCGGCCCCCTGTTTCATCGCCTCGATAGCCGTTTCCACCGACGCGAACGCGGTCATGACAACCAGTTCCTGGTCGAACTTGAACGACCGGACCTTCTTGAGCACGTCGATCCCGGTCATCTCCGGCATGTTCAGGTCGGCAATGACGAGATCAAAGTTCTCGTTGCGAATCTTGTCCACGCCGACGTTGGGCGACGTGGTGACGTCAACCTCATACCCTTCCTTCGAGAGCATGATTTCCATGAAGTTGCACATGGAATCTTCATCGTCGATGACAAGAATCCGAGCGGACATAACTAACTCCGACAATCTTGCACGGGGGCTGCTTTGGGCCGTTTTATATGGTCTTTCGGCATCCGCGCCGCAGGCTGAATACACGGAGAAGACATTGCTCATTCTTTTCACAGGACCGAGTACAGGAAAGACCCAGGATGTTCTCTGGACGTGGATGAGTTGACCTCGCGGGAACGACATCCTATATTGGACCGTTCCAATACTCCATTGCGGAGTGAAACAATGACGGCGGTTTTCGAAGGTCGAAAGGTGAAATCCGAGAAGTACTCTCATCGCGAGCGCGTTCAGATGATTCTTGCGGGCGAGCAGCCGGATCGGTTTGCCGCTTCGTTCTGGAGGCACTTTTTCCACATGGAGCATTATGCCGAAGGCACCGCCGAGGCGATGCTCTCCTTTCAGAGTGAATTCGACTGGGACTTCATGAAGATCAACCCGCGCGCCGACTATCACGTCGAAGACTGGGGTCTGAGACAGGAGTGGTCCCATGATGAGTTCAGGAAGCACCGGAAAAGCCACTTCCCTGTTACGGTCGCCGAAGACTGGCTCAGGATCAAACCCCTGCCCATGTCGGCGTCGGTACTGGCGGAGCATCTTAGAGTAGTCTCGATGATTCGCCGGAAAGCAGACCGTGAACTGCCGATCCTGATGACTGTGTTCACGCCGCTGGCCATTGCCGGGCGAATGGTGGAAAAGCGAGAGACACTGGTCGAGCACCTCAGAAAAGCGCCGGAACTTGTTGAGATGGGATTAAGAGCAATCACGGAGACCTTCACCCGCTTCGTTTCCGAGTTGCGCAATGCCGGAGCGGATGGTCTCTTCTTCGCCACCACCCAATGGGCATCGAGCGACACGATCACGTGGGATGAATACCAGCGGTTCGGTATACCCTACGATCTGGAGATAATCAGAGCAGCCGAGGCGGACGCGCTGAACATCCTGCACATCTGCCATTCCAACAACTATCTCCGTGAGCTTGCCAAAGAGGATTACAACGCCAGGCCGTATAACTGGGATGCAAGCGATCCTACCAACCTTCCGCTCGACAAGGCCGATTCGATTTTGATAGACAAGGTCATGGTCGGTGGCGTAGATCACAACGGCTGGTTGCTCCACAGCGAGCCGGACGAGATCCGGTACAAGATCGACGAGATCAAAGAGCGATTCAAGCCGAATCGCCTCATCCTTGGTCCCGGCTGTTCGATTCCTCCGGAAATCTCGTTCGCGAATCTCCACGCCATAAGGGAAACACTCTGATGGAAGCGAAAAGGCAACAGTTGGTGCGGACGGTCAGAACGGCTATTGCCGGACAAAAGACCGAGCAGGAAATTCTCCAGAAGGCGATTGAACTGATCGACGCTTTCTCCGCCGACTTCAACTGGACCGGATTTTACGTGATGCGCGACGGGGTGTTGGAGGTGGGGCCGTACATTGGGCCGAAGACGGAACATACGCGAATCGAACTGAACTCAGGCATTTGCGGAGCGGCGGCAACTCAGAAGAAGAGCGTCATAGTCGATGACGTCAAAGCCGATCCGCGCTTTCTCGCCTGTTCCCTGACTACCCGCTCTGAGATCGTCGTCCCGCTGATGGACGGCCAGACCTGTCTTGGTGAAATCGACATCGATTCCGATAAGATGTCGAATTTCACGGATGACGACCGCCGCATGCTGGAAGAAATCGCGTCGGTAGTGGTTGACCGACTGAAGCAGATTCGATAGCCGGCGCGTCGCCCTTTCTCAGTTGCCATAAATCTAACCGGACCCGTCTTGGCGGGCCGCCCACTAAATTGGCAAGTCCGAAGGCGGACCTGCCCTACTTTGCTTTTTGGTTGCCCCCAAACCATCTTTCTGTTATCAGGTTACGGCAAAACCTTATCTGGAGGTAACAGTTATGTTTATTGGCGTTCTGTTGCTCGTGATGGGCATTCTGGCGATTCTGGAAAAGACCGGGGTGATTCAGGGCTCCTTCTGGGACTATATCTGGCCGGTGGCCCTTATCGCTTTAGGAATCGACTTTCTGTTCAAGCATTCCCGCAAATCACGTTAGCATGGCAGGCGATTCGTTCTACTTTGATATCCGAGCCGAAGGAACAGCGGTCTTTCTCGGACCGACCGAGGCTCGACTTATGGAACTGGCGTGGCGACAGCCGAGCCTGACGGTCAAGAGCGCGCTGTCTCATCTTGCGCCGAAATCCGGCCTGGCCTACACGACCGTCATGACCGTTCTGAACCGCCTGGTCGACAAGGGCCTGCTCACACGTTCGCGCAATGGCCGCAATTTCGAGTATCAGGCGGTAACTGATCGCCGCGCCTTCGCCTGCAGTCGCCTGGTAGAAATCCGGGCATGTCTGAAGAGGAACTTCCCATCCGAATTCGCCGAAATCGGCTAAGCGCCCGACGCCGATATTCCGATGCTGTCGCTATGATCTCGACTTTGCGCCTTATTGCCACGATTCTCGCGCTGACCCCCGGCGCCTCGGCCGGACAGTTCGTGCGGATTGCAGGTGAAGTTGAGCTTCCCATCCCCGACAACTGGCGTCTTACGACCGACACCGCCGTCTTGCCCGCCCAACTTGTGTGCGACAACGATCCCGCCGAGATTCTGGTGTTTCAATCCGAGATTGCGGATGATGACCTGATCACTGACCATAGCCAGCTCAAGAAATCGGTCGATCTCGTGATCAAGGAAGTCATTTCGACTCTTCCTGAAGGACAACTCAGAGTATCCACCGGTTTCTATGAGGGTGCGCGGGCCGGTTTTGTGCTGGAGTTTGCATCGAGAGACAGTGTCAGCGGCCTGCCCCTTGAGCACACCATTAAGGGAATCATTTACCGGATCAGCCCTGATCGTCAACGGCTGTATACGGTCTGGGGAAAAGCAATGGCGGCAGTGTTTCCCCGGGTGAAAGAATCGATTCGTCTGGTCCAGGACGGCTTTGCTTATCGCGGAGCACAAGAAGAGGAAGTGTTTGGGGCTGGGACGATATCGTACTGGTGGCTAATTCCCCTCGCCCTGGCTATTGGAGGACTGCTCCTTTTGCGATCGGCCAGACGCAAGCCGAACACACAAGCAGCAAACACCAGCAACTGAAACTACTTTGCGGGTGTGCTTTTCCCCTCGCGCTCCTCAAGTTCGACAAGGACTCCATTGGCGCCACCCGGATGAACAAAAGCAATCCGGTTCCCCTCTGCGCCGACACGCTGTGACTCGTCGATCAGTTCGAAACCAGCCGCTTTCAATTCCACAAGCTTTTGCCCGATGTCGTTCACATAGATACAGAGATGATGCAGTCCTTCGCCGCGCTTGCTGATATGACGTGCGATCGGACTGTCGGGCGATGTCGCTTGTAGCAGCTCGATTCGACCACCGGGAAATCCTGTAGCAGCAAAGATAGCCACTCGCACCTTCTGATCAGGCACGTCGATCACGTGAGCAGGATCAACACCAAGCAGCAGGCGGTACCGCTCAATGGCGGCGTCCAGATTCTCGACCGCGATGCCGACGTGAGAAATCAGTGGAGAGGCCATTATCTACCAGACTTCGTTTTCCTCAGCCTTGGCCGCTGAATCAGCCTTGCGGCGGCGCTCTTCAAACTGCAGCTGACCTGTGAACGAACTGAGAGTTGGGCGAATCCAGCGGCCGCGATGATAGAACATCATCCACTTCTGCGGAAGGCGCGTGGTGTCACCTGCCGGTCCGACGAAAACAACGTCCACCGATACCTGAGCGGAGTCACGGTCAAAGAACTGGACATCCTTCACGGCGAAAGCACGCACAGTATCGGACTCCATCCGTTTGATCTTATCGATTGCAACGTACTTGTCGAACGTGTGTTCCACCTGCACGTATTCGAACTCCTGCTCGTACAGAATCGCTTTGTCACCGTAGCGCCAGCGCGTTGCTGTCTCGTCAAGAGTAGCCTCGATTTCACGGCGATCATCCGCAGGGCTTACGCTCTTGTTTCCTGACTGCCCTTTTTCAGACGAACACCCAATGAGCCAGACGGCTACGGACAGCGCCAAAGCACACACGTTCAGTTTACCGGTTGTCATGATATTCACCCCAGATCTTGCGGAAAGTGTCTGAAATCTCACCTATCGTGGCGTAGGCTTCAACTGATTCAAGTAACGGTGGAACCACGTTGTCCTCGCCCTGCGCGGCAACCTGTAACCGCGTCAGAGCCTGACTCACCCGGGCCGCGTCGCGTCTGACACGCAGGGCGCGCAGCCGTTCGACCTGCTGCGTTTCGAGGTTTGGATCAACTCTCAGTACGGTCGGTACCTCAACCTGATCCGACTTGAATTTGTTGACACCCACGACAACGGTCTCACCGCGTTCTACCCGCCGCTGATATTTGTACGCCGAGCGGGCAATGGCATCCCGGAAATAGCCGGTTTCGATACAGCGCACCGCGCCGCCGCCGCTCTCGATCTCGTCCATTTCGGCAGTGATTTTCATCTCAAGCTGTTCGCCGAGATATTCGATATAGTACGATCCAGCCAGCGGATCGACCGTGTTGGTAATGCCCGATTCAAAAGCCAGGATCTGTTGCGTGCGCAAAGCGATCTCAGCTGCTTTTTCCGTAGGCAGTGAAAGTGCCTCATCATAAGAATTCGTATGCAGCGACTGAGTGCCGCCGAGCGCCGCCGCCAGCGCCTGAACGGTGGTGCGGACAATGTTGTTCTCCGGCTGCTGTGCGGTCAACGTGGAGCCGCCCGTTTGAGCGTGGAAGCGAAGCAGCATCGAGCGTTCATCCCTGGCGCCGAAGCGATTCTTCATGATCTTCGCCCAGAGTCGTCGCGCAGTGCGAAACTTGGCGACTTCTTCGAACAGATCATTGTGCGCAGCAAAGAAGAACGATAACCTCGGAGCAAAATCATCAATGCTCAGTCCGGCTTGTTTTGCCGCCTCGACATAGGCAATTGCGTTGGACAGCGTGAATGCCACCTCCTGCACCGCGGTCGCGCCGGCTTCGCGGATGTGATAACCTGATATCGAGATGGTGTTAAAGCGCGGTAAATGCTTTCCGGCGTAGGCGAAAACGTCCGTGATGATTCGCATCGAAGGGCGCGGCGGCAGAATGTAAGTACCTCGGGCGATAAACTCCTTGAGGATATCGTTTTGGATAGTGCCGGATAGCTTGTCCGGCGACACGCCCTGTTTGCGGCCGACCGCGATATACATGGCCAGCACAATCGCGGCAGTCGAGTTGATAGTCATTGAGGTGGAGACCTCCGCCAGAGGGATGCCGTCAAACAGCCGCTCCATATCCTCAAGCGAATTAATCGCCACACCGGTACGACCGACCTCGCCCCGCGCCAACGGATGATCCGAATCGTAGCCGATCTGAGTGGCCAGATCAAACGCCACCGAAAGACCGGTCTGCCCTTTCTCCAGCAGATACTTGAAGCGCCGGTTGGTTTCCTCGGCGGTACCGAATCCGGCGTACTGCCGCATGGTCCAGGGACGCTGCCGATACATCTCGGCGTAGATTCCTCGTGTGAATGGATATTCACCCGGGCGATCAGGCTGTTGATCAGAGACCGGGACATCACGTCGTGTGAGCACGACGGGAATCTGTATTCCCGAACTGATAGTTCGTTTTCCTTCGGCCATCTATTCGAACTCCACCAGGGTATCCCCTTTTTCGACTGATTGACCGACCGAGACCGGTACCGTCTTGACTTTGCCCGCTGCCCTGGCCTTAAGCACATTCTCCATTTTCATGGCTTCGATCACAACCAGCGGATCGCCCAAGCTTACCTGCTGACCCGGCTCCACCCTTATCTGAACCACCAGACCGGGCATGGGCGTTTTGAAGTGTAGTTCCGCCTTGACCGCAGAACTGATACCGGCAACCTTGCGCATCTGGGCGAGAGCGTAATCTTCTACTATAACCGGAATATCATGGCCGCGCAGGAAAACCATCCGCTCACCCGTCACGGTCGGCGAGCCGTTGCTGCGGACATCGACTTCCAACGAATGATTATCGATCAGAAGCAGCCAACGGGTGTCATGCAGGTTGTGCACGACGATACGCCGACGCTTGCCATTGATCGTCGCTTCAAGATGATCGGACCGGTAAACGAGCTTGATGTCATACTCGCGGTCGTGCACCGTGACCGTATAGCGCGGCATCAGCGGGACCCTCCAAACCGACGCAGACCGGCGCCGCGATAGAATCGCACCCAGCCTGAGCCACCATCCGAACGGCCGATATCTGACAAGGCAATTCTTCGCTCTGTCAGTAATTTCTCCACTGCCGCCGCAAGCGCCGCTGATTCGATCAGAACATCATCGTGCGTGCTGTAGTCATTATCAGGGTATTCTTCCTGAAGAAATTTCGTAGAAAGTTCACCCTTGATGAACCGCTCGTTCTGCATGACCGTGCGATGAAAGCCGACCGTCGATTTGACTCCGGATATGCGGTACTCTTCCAGCGCACGACGAATACGCGCGAGGGCTTCGCTCCGGTCTCTCCCCCACACTACCAGCTTGGCGATCATGGGATCGTAATAGATCGGAATCTCGGAGTTAACTATGACACCGGAATCGACCCGCACGCCCGGCCCCGCCGGGATTCGATAATTGTTCAGCTTGCCGGTGGAAGGCATGAAACCGGCGTCGGGGTCTTCGGCGTAGATACGGCACTCAATCGCGTGGCCGCGAAGCTCGATATCCTCCTGCCGAAAGCGCAGCAGATTCCCCTCCGCTATCGCAATCTGCTCTTTGACCAGATCGATACCGGTCACCATTTCAGTAACGGGGTGTTCCACCTGCAGGCGCGTGTTGACTTCGAGGAAATAGAAAGACAGATCCTGATCGACCAGAAACTCAACTGTTCCGGCGCCGACATACTTGCTGGCAAGTACAATACTCACCGCTGCGGAACCCATCTGTTTGCGCAAGTCCTCGGTCATCACCGGCGAGGGCGATTCTTCGATAACTTTCTGATGCCGCCGCTGGATCGAGCACTCACGCTCGCCGAGATGAATCGCGTTGCCGTGCTGATCACACAGAATCTGTATTTCGATATGTCTCGGTCGGGGCAAGTACTTTTCCAGAAAGACGCGACTGTCGCCGAACGCCGACTGCGCCTCACGGCTGGCGCTGGCAAGTGACTCTTCGAATGCTTCCGCCGCCTCGACCACCCGCATCCCTTTCCCGCCGCCGCCGGCGGCCGCTTTCACCAGCACCGGATAGCCCGCCTGCGCACCGAACAATTTGGCCGTGTTGAGATCATTCGGCCCGATAGCCGTGCCCGGCACGACCGGAAGACCGGCCTTGACTGCCATAGCGCGCGCTTCGAGTTTGTCCCCTAACAGGCGAATCGTCTCTGGTGTCGGTCCGACAAAAATAATCCCTTCATCGACGCAGCGCTGCGCAAATTCGGCATTCTCCGCCAGGAAGCCATACCCGGGATGGATCGCATCAGCGCCGGACGCTTTCGCCGCATTGATGATATTGTCCTGCACCAGGTAACTTTGTGATGATGGCGACGGCCCCACGTAGTAGGCTTCGTGGGCTAAGCGCACATGGAGCGCGGTGCGGTCGCAGTCGGAGAAGACCGCTACCGAGGTAATGCCGAGGTCCTGACACGCGCGGATGACTCTTATGGCAATTTCGCCGCGATTGGCGATCAGGATTTTCTTGATTGGCGTCGGCATGATGCTCTGATGTGCCTCCTACAACGGTATATTCCCGTGCTTCTTGGGCGGGTTGGAGTCTTTCTTGGTACCGAGCATCTCGAACGCCCGAATCAGGCGCGGGCGGGTGGCTTTCGGTTCGATGACATCGTCAACATACCCGCGCGCCGCCGCCACAAACGGATTCGCGAACTTCTCGCGGAACTCGTCGGTCTTTTTCTGTACTTCGGCCTCGGCGTCAGACGCGTTGGCAATATCCTTCTTGAAGATGATCTCCACCGCGCCTTTTGGTCCCATGACCGCAATCTCTGCCGATGGCCAGGCGTAGTTCATGTCGCCGCGCACGTGCTTGGAGTTCATGACGTCGTACGCGCCACCGTACGCTTTGCGCGTGATGACGGTGATTTTCGGAACCGTCGCCTCGCAATAGGCAAACAACAGCTTGGCGCCGTTCTTTATAATTCCACCGTGCTCCTGATCCACACCCGGCATGAAACCGGGGACATCCTCGAACGTGAGCAGGGGGATATTGAAGCAGTCGCAGAAGCGAATGAATCTGGCGCCCTTTGCAGACGAATTGATATCCAACACTCCCGCCATAACCGCGGGTTGATTGGCGATAATGCCAATTGATCTCCCCCCAAGTCGTGCGAAGCCAACCACGATATTCTGAGCGAACTCTTCATGAACTTCGAAGAAGCTCCCCTCATCCACTACCAGATTGATGACTTCTTTGATGTCATACGGCTGGTTGGGGTTCTCCGGAATGACCTGATTGAGAGCTTCCGCTTCGCGATCAAGCGGGTCGTTGGTTGAAATCCACGGCGGATCCTCGCAGTTATTCGACGGGAGATAGCTCAGCAGCCGCTTCAGCTTGTCGATAACGTCGGCCTCGTTCTCGCAGGCAAAATGCGCCACGCCGGATTTCGACGCATGCACCATCGCGCCGCCGAGTTCTTCCGACGTCACCTGCTCATGGGTGACCGTCTTGACGACATTCGGTCCGGTGACGAACATGTACGATGTCCCCTTGGTCATGAGGACAAAATCGGTGATCGCCGGACTGTAGACCGCGCCGCCGGCGCACGGTCCGAGAATAGCGGAAATCTGCGGGATCACGCCCGAAGCAAGAGTGTTCAGCAGGAAGATATCCGCATAGCCGCCAAGCGAGACCACGCCTTCCTGAATACGCGCACCGCCCGAGTCGTTGAGGCCTATCACCGGCGCTCCGACTTTCATGGCCATCTTCATGATCTTGCAGATTTTCTCGGCGTGCGCCTCAGAAAGCGAGCCGCCGAACACCGTGAAATCCTGCGAGAACAGATAGACGATACGGCCGTTGATCTTGCCGCAGCCGGTAACCACGCCATCGCCCAGGAATTTCTTCTTCGCCAGACCGAAATCGCTGGAACGATGCGTGACAAAGGGGTCAAACTCTTCGAATGAGTTGGGATCGACCAGCAGATCGACCCGCTCGCGCGCGGTCAGTTTACCTTTCTTGTGCTGGTCGTCGATACGATCCTGCCCGCCGCCCAGTCTGGCTTTGGCGCGCATGGTCTCAAGGTGTTCGAGCTTCTCTTTTAGAGACATTCCGCTTAACCCCCTATGCTTTGCGTTGGCCGGTGCGTTCGTCGATCGGGTGCGCGATCAGTTTGCCGTCCTGATCGGTGAACTCGGCCAGCGGCGCTTCGATATCATGATCAAACGCCATGATCACACCTTTATTCACGATTCGCTTGAGTGCTTCCCGTTTGACCCGCATCGTTTCTCTGGGCAGCAGGTCGGTAGCCGGAACAAACGGCACCCGCATATGATGCTGCGACGGAAAGATGTCGGCGTAATAGAAGACCTGTCTGCCCTCGGACTCAATCTCGAGAGCGAAATGGTCATCCGTATGCCCACTCGTGTGCACCGCTTTGATGCCGGGGAACAGCTCGGTGTCGTCATCGATAAAACTGACCTGTCCGGCTTCTTCGAGCGGGAGCAGACGTTCCGAAATATACACTGCCGAGGTGCGTTCATCAGGATGAACTGCGGCTTCCCATTCACTGCGACTGATCACGTACTGCGCTTTCCTAAAGCGGGGGACATACCTGTCGCCCTCGCGTTTCACCGCGCCGCCGGAGTGGTCGGTGTGCAGATGCGTGAGTATGACGATGTCGATATCATCGGTGCTCAGTCCCAGGGACTTCAAACCCGGTTCGAGATTTGAGACGCCGGTGGTGTTGTAAACTTTCATTTCGCGGCCGGAGAGTGCATCACCCAGGCCGAGATCGAAAATCATATTCTTGCCGTGCGCTTTGAGGACGAACAGGTTGGTGACCATCGGAATCAGGTTGTTCTCATCCGACGGCCACAATTTGCCCCACATCATCTTGGGGATGACGCCGAACATAGAACCTCCATCGAGCTTGAAATGTTGCTCGACGAAGGTTCTGATTTCGAATTGACCGAATCTCATTAACGACCTATGACACTACCGGCGATCACCAGCCGCTGGACTTCCGAAGTGCCTTCATAGATTTCCAGAACGCGCTGGTCGCGGTAGAGTTTCTCTATCGGCGAAAATTCACCGATATACCCGTAGCCGCCGTGAATCTGCATAGCGCGGTCGGCGCAGAATCCGGACATCTCGGCGCAGTACAGTTTGGCCTGAGCGGCTTCGAGAGAGAACGGTTTCCCGGCATCCTGCAACTGTGCCGCTTTATAGCACAGCATGCGGCCGGCCTCAAGCTGGGTGGACATGTCGGCAATCATCCACTGAATCGCCTGCAGCTTGGCAATCGGCGCACCAAAAGCAATCCGCTTCTTGGAATATGCGACCGATTCATCGAGCAACCGCTGCGCCAGACCGACACCCTGGGCCGCTACGCCGATGCGGGCGCCATCGAGCGTCATCATGGCGTACCGGAACCCCTTGCCGACTTCACCCAGCAGGTTTTCCTTCGGGACCTTAACGTCCTTGAGAATAATCCCGCCGGTGGTCGCCGCGCGCATCCCCATCTTGTTCCTGAGCGTGCGCTTCTGCCAGCCGGACTGATCGGTTTCGACGATCATAGCCGACAGCTTGGGCAGGCCGTCGATTCGCGTGAACAGCACCGCAATCTCGGCCACGTCGCCGTGCATGATGAAAATCTTATCGCCGTTGACGATATAATGATCGCCTTTGTCGACCGCGTTAGTCTGCACGTTAGCGGCGTCGGAACCGGCGTTCGGCTCGGTCAGCACGAACGCACACACCTTCTTGCCGGAGATGACATCCGGCAGGTATTTCTTCTTCTGCGCGTCATTGCCGAATTGGATAATCGGGTACGAAGCTAACTCGCCCACGGCGCACAGCAGCCCGAACGCCGGATCGTGATAGCACAATTCTTCGATCAGAGTGACATATTCCAGATTTGATTTGGCTTTGCCGCCGTACTGAGTCGGCGAGTTATAGCCGATATAGCCGGCCTCGCCGAATTTTCGGTACATGTCGCGCGGGAACGGGCGCGGTTCCGGTTTCTGGTCCCACTCGACGGAAATGGGATAGATATGCTTGTCGGCGAATGTTTTGACCTCGTCGCGCACCGCCTGCTGTTTTGGATCTGCGTTAAAAGGCATCTTTCCTCCTGAAAGGGTATCTCAGTTGTACTTATTGGCTACATAATTGGTTCGTCGCTCTTTTTCGCCTCGACCGCCTGGCGCAGGAACTCAATCGCATCCATAGTCGGCGCGCCGGGCGTGAAGATTTTGGCCACGCCCATCTTTTCAAGTTCTTCCTTGTCTTCGTCAGGGATAATCCCCCCGCCGAACAGCAGCATATCCCCCGCGCCGCGCTTGCGCATCTCATCGAGAATCGCCGGGAACAAAGTCATGTGCGCACCGGAAAGGATCGAGATGCCGATAGCATCCACGTCTTCCTGCACGGCGGCATCGACAATCATCTCGGGTGTTTGGCGCAGGCCGGTATAGATGACTTCGAAACCGGCATCGCGGAAGGCCGCGGCGATGACTTTTATCCCGCGGTCGTGCCCGTCAAGCCCGGGCTTAGCTAATAGGACTCTGATTTTTTTGGACATAGCTTTTCTATCTCAACACAGCAAAGAACATTTCAGGCAAACTGTCGAGCGTACCCTACGACACCTGCATCGCTGACTGCGATTCGGACCACTCGCCCCAGACACCGCGGAGCACGTCGCACATTTCGCCGACCGAGCCATAGACCCGCGCACAATCCAGAATAGCCGGGAACGTATTGCCGGTGCCCGACGCCACTTCACGCAGCTTACTTAGCGTGGCCTGGACTTTGGCATTATCGCGCCCCGCTTTGATCTTCTTGCAGAACGCCACCTGGGCCAGTTCCATATCGCGGTCGATTTTGAGCACCGGGATATCGACCTTTTCGTTTTCGAGAACAAAATCGTTCACACCCACCACCACGCGCTCTTTCCTCTCGATCTCGCGCTGGTAGCGATAGGCCGAGCGGGCGATCTCGCGCTGGAAATAACCGTCCTCGATAGCCTCAAACACCCCGCCGCGTTCTTCGATCTCGGCGAAAATCTTCTCCGCCTCGGCTTCCATCTGGTCGGTCAATGCCTCGACAAACCATGAACCGCCGAGCGGGTCAATCGTATTCGGAACGCCGGTTTCGTAGGCGATAACCTGCTGCGTACGGAGCGCGATTCGTGCGGCTTTGTCGCTGGGTAGCGCCAGCGTTTCGTCCATCGAATTGGTGTGCAAAGACTGCGTGCCGCCCAGAACTGCCGAAAGCCCCTGAAGCGCGACCCGGGCGATATTGATCTCCGGCTGCTGCGCAGTCAAGGAGCATCCGGCCGTCTGCGTGTGGAACCGGAGTAACCAGCTTCGTTCGTCCTTGGCGTGGTACTTGTCGCGCATCCGTTTGGCGTAGATACGCCGCGCGGCGCGATACTTGGCGATCTCCTCGAAGAAATCAGAGTGGGCGTTGAAGAAATACGACAGCCTCGGCGCAAACTCATCGACATCCTGCCCGGCCGCTATTGCCGATTCGATATACTGGAAGCCGTCGGCCAGGGTGAACGCCAGTTCCTGCACGGCGGTGGAACCGGCCTCGCGGATATGATAGCCGGAAATCGAAATCGTGTTGTACTGCGGGACATGTTTGGTGCAGTAGGCCATCATGTCGGTGATGAGCCGCACCGACGGTCTCGGCGGGAAGATGTACTCCTTCTGCGCGATGTACTCTTTGAGGATGTCATTCTGGAGCGTCCCGCGCACCCCGGCAAACGGCACCCCCTGCTTTTCGGCTACGGCAAGGTACATGGCGAGCAGTATCGACGCGGGTGAGTTGATGGTCATCGAGGTCGACACTTTGGCGAGATCGATCTGGTCGAATATGATCTCCATGTCGGCCAGCGTATCGACTGCCACACCGCACTTGCCGACTTCGCCCAGCGAGCGGGGGTGGTCGGAGTCGTAACCCATGAGCGTGGGAAGGTCAAACGCAGTCGAAAGGCCGGTGCCGCCTTCTTTGAGCAGCATTTGGAAGCGCTGGTTGGTCTGGCGGGGTGTTCCCATACCGGCGAACTGCCGCATAGTCCAAAGGCGGGTACGGTACATGGTGTGATGCACGCCGCGGGTGTACGGGAACTGGCCGGGCAGGCCGATCTTGTCCCAGTAATGGCTTGGCTGGTCCGCACCCTTAACCGATTGTGGGGTATATAGTTCGTCGATATCGACCCCGGAAACGGTGAAGAACTTAGGCAGCGATTTCTGCTTCCGCTTCGGTTCAGCCTCTTTCTCCCAGGCTTTCAGTTTCTCGTTGAGCTTGGTCAGGTACTCTTTATTGAACATTCGTGTAATTCTCCTTGCCGCATAGAACAATTACAATAACGAAACGCCCCCTCAAAAGCAAGCTTCGTAGGTCAGAACTCTCGCGGTCCTGACAACCACGTGTCAGGAGGGCAAGCCTCCTGACCTACTTTGACTCAAGAAATTGCCGATAGAGCTGATCGCTGATTTTGTAGGGATTCGTCTGGCCGTTGCGGATGCTGTCAATCGCCCGGTCCAGTTCCGCTTCGGAGGCGAGATGTTCGAGAAATTCACCCTGGAAACGATGGATCAGGATGTTGAGGATTTTCTTGCGCAGGCGGCGACGGCGGTTGTCATCGAATACTCCCGTCTGACGGATACGCTCAAGATGCGTCATGATAGCCGTGTAAAGCTCATCGATACCGCGATTGTTCACGGCTTCGGTCTGAATGATCGGAACGCTGTCACCCTCGCCGTTGTCACGGCTCATAAGCGTGTGACGTTGCGGGCTCAGGACGCCTGACTTGAATCTCGACTGAGCCACCAGTTGCGTCGTTTCCAGCGTGTGTCTCAGATCGGCCACCAGTCGCTCGGCGCCCGGGCGGTCGGCCTTGTTCATGCAGAAGATGTCAGCGATTTCCATCAGGCCAGCCTTGAGCATCTGGACCGCGTCGCCGGATTCCGGCACGATCACCACCACAACCACATCGCAGGTATCGATGATATCCAGTTCGACTTGCCCCACTCCGACCGTTTCGATCAGCGTGACATCGTAACCGAACGCATCATAGAGAATCGCCACGTTATCGGTGGCCGCAGACAGACCGCCGGTTGCCCCGCGCGTGGCCATGGAGCGGAAGTAGATACGGCCGTCGATGGGAAAATCGTTCATTCTGACTCGATCACCCAGGAGCGCGCCGCCGGTGAACGGCGAAGTCGGGTCGACGGCTATGATGCCGACTTTTTGATCACGATTTAGAAACAGCCGAGCCAGGCCATTGACGAGAGTCGATTTGCCTGCTCCCGGGGGACCGGTGACGCCAATGCGCATCGACTTGCCGGCTTTTGGATACAAACGTCCGAGCAGTTCCTGAAAGCGCTCTCCCCGGTTTTCCACGTATGAAACCAGTCGCGACAGCGCCCGGATATCACCCTGCTCGAACCGCTCCAGCAACGTCATGATCAGTATCCGGTCGTGAACTCTCCTACGGTCGGCTTGATGTCTCTCAGGCGCATCTGCGCTTTGGTCACGCCGCGATAGGTGTTGAACTCCAGTGCATAGACCGCGTCAACCAGACAGCCGCGCTGTGACAATTCACCCGCCATAGCTCCAAAGCCGAACCCGATCACATCGATCACGGCACCGTCCTTGGAGAGTTTCATCTTGAGGTGGTTCGAACCAACCACATACGGGGTGTCAATGATCTCGCAGTTGCGCGTCAGGAAAATCGGGCGCATGTTCTGTGGACCGAAAGGCGAAAATTCTTCGAGAAGTCGGACAAAATCATCGGTGATGTCTTTCAGCTCGATTTCAAGGTCGATATTCAGCTTCGGCGTGGTGTCTTCCAGAGAAAGCGACCGAGCCGACACTTCCTTGAACTTGTCGCGAAAGGCCATGATATTCTCAGACTTGATGGACAGACCCGCCGCATACTTGTGTCCGCCATATCGCATAAGCAGCGGCTCGCACTCTTTGAGTGCCTCACAGAGATGGAATCCCGGAATCGAGCGGGCCGACCCTTTGCCCTCGCCATCACTAATAGCAATCATCACGGTCGGCAGGTGGTAGCGTTCCACGAGGCGGCTGGCCACGATTCCAATAACTCCCTGATGCCACCCCTCGGCAGCCAGGACAATCGCCTTGTCGTTTTCCAGGTCGACCGTGACTTCCATCTGTTCGAGCGCTTCGCGAAGCGTCTGCTCATCGATTTCTTTCCGCCGTCGGTTCTCGCTGTCGAGTTTGCGGGCGATATCGGCCGCCAGACGTTCATCCCGCGTAGCCAGCAGGCGCGCCGCCTGACGCGCGTCACCCAGCCGTCCAATCGCGTTCAGTCTCGGCGCGAGGATGAACACTACTTGACCCGTGCCGATCTCTTTTCCCATTAGACCCGATACAAACGCCAATGACTTAATCCCCGGCTTGGTAGTGCGGGCGATCTGACGAATACCGAATTTGGTAAGGACACGGTTTTCATCGACCAGCGGCACGATGTCGGCCGATGTGCCCAGCGCCACCAGATCGAGATGTTCGTGCAGTTCGTTTTCGTCCTGGCCGAGCCGACGGTATAACGCCTGAGCGAACTTGTAGGCAACGCCGACTCCGGACAACTCACCTCCGTAGTCGCAGGCCGTCTGCTTGGGATTGATAATCGCCAGCGCGGGCGGCAACGCCATCGCCGGCTCATGATGATCGGTAACAACTACGTCCACACCGAGCGACGTAGCGTACTTGATTTCCTCGACTGCGGTTATACCGGTGTCAACCGTGATTATGAGCTTGACTCCGCTCTTCATGGCCAGATCGATCCCATTCTTGGACAGGCCGTAACCTTCAGTAAGGCGGTTCGGCAGATAGAAGTCGGCGTTGGCCCCCAGCTTGTTCAGGACCAGGTAGAGCAGAGCCGTAGCAGTAATGCCGTCGACATCATAGTCTCCATAGATCAGAATCTTCTCGTTGTTGTACAGAGCGCGAGTAACCCGGTCAATCCCCTGCTCCATACCGTTCATCTCGAACGGATCCTTGAGATCGGCCAGAGTGGGTTCGAGAAAACGAGTGATTGTCTCGGGCGTGTTGAGCCCGCGGTTGACCAGAATCTTGACTATGTTCCGGGGTAAAGAGGTAGTCTGGACAAGTGTGTCCACTAACTTGTGGTCGGGCAACGCCGCTAGTTCCCAGCGGGGAGGAGCGATTTTGTGAGCCAGGCTCATGGATGCCTCCTGCAACTGTGAGGCAACGAAAGCAGAAGATAAGCCGAGTTCTGTGCATCCCGATATGCGGGACGGCAGTCATCAATCTTGGCCGCCGGTTACCCAGACGGCTCGAGCGGCCTACCCGGGAATAGTAACGGAGCGAATCAACTCCTCTTCCCCTATTTGGCCTTGCTCCGGGCGGGGTTTGCCCACTGGTCCATCTCTGGACTCAGCCGTGGTCTCTTACACCGCGATTTCACCCTTACCCCCGATCAAGTCGAGGGCGGTATAGTTTCTGTGGCACTTTCCGTCGGATCGCTCCGCCCCGGAGTTACCGGGCGCCCCGATTCTCTGGAGTTCGGACTTTCCTCACTCTAAACGAACGTCTAAAGCGCGACTGCTCCTTCTACTTCCGTCGTCTCGTGTTAATATACATAAAACACAACAACACTTCAAATCCTTCAGCACCCACGATCTACAGGGTCTGGCGATAGTTGGGCGCTTCTTTAGTTATCGGCACGGAATGGGGATGAGATTCCGCCAGACCGGCGCCGGTGACCCTCACAAATTGGGCATCGCGACAGAGTTCCGCCAGGTTTTTTGCTCCGCAAAGGCCCATTCCTGCCCTGAGACCACCTACCAACTGGTAAACCAGGTCGGCCAGGTGACCCTTGTACGGCACCCGACCTTCAACCCCCTCCGGTACAAACTTGGAGGGTTCGCTGTGGTATTCCTGAAAATACCGGTCGGAACTGCCCTGTTGCATCGCTCCGATAGACCCCATGCCGCGATATACTTTGAAAGACCGACCTTCGTAGAGGACCGTTTCGCCCGGAGCTTCATCTACCCCAGCCAGCAATGAACCGATCATCACGGCCTGCGCGCCACAAGCAAGGGCCTTGGTGATGTCACCGGAATAGCGAATGCCTCCGTCAGCAATAATCGGCGTCCCGGACTTCATCGCCGCTTCGACCCCGTTCATGATCGCGGTCGCCTGCGGCATTCCGGCACCGGTGACTACCCGGGTAGTACAAATTGACCCCGGTCCGATGCCGATCTTGACCGCGTCGGCGCCGGCCGCGACCAACGCCTGCACTCCAGCGGCTGTGGCCACGTTGCCGCCCATGACGGGAACGGAAAATCTCTTCTTAAGCAATTCAACCATCTTGAGAACGCCAAGACTGTGTCCGTGCGAACTATCAACCACCAGCAAATCGACACCGGCGTTCACAAGAGCTTCGGCACGCGCCTCGTTGTCACCCCCAACTCCAACGGCTGCCGCCACACGGAGCCGCCCGCGCTGATCTTTCGCTGCGTCGGGGTGCTGGATTTTCTTCATGATGTCCTTGACTGTGATCATCCCCTTGAGACGATACTGGTCGTCAACAATCAGGACTTTTTCTATGCGATGTTGATGAAGAATATCTTTGGCCGTCTCGATATCGGTCCCTTCGGGGACCGTCACCAGGTTCTCGTGCGTCATAACCTGACCGATCAGCAGGGACGTATCGCGCACGAACCGGAGGTCCCGGTTGGTCAGAATCCCCACCAGACGCTCGCCCTGAGTAATAGGAATTCCCGAAATCGAGAACTTGTGCATCACCTCGAGAGCATCGCGGATCGTCTTATCCGGAGTCAAAGTAATCGGGTCGACAATCATGCCCGACTCGGAGCGCTTGACTTTGTCGACTTCATGGGCCTGCCGCTCGGGTGACATATTTTTGTGGATCACCCCGATTCCGCCTTGGCGAGCCAGCGCAATCGCCAACCCCGCTTCGGTCACCGTGTCCATAGCGGCCGACATGATCGGGATATTCAGCGTCAGGCCGGGGGCTATTGCGGTACTAACGTTGACGTCTCGGGGCATCACCTCCGAGTACGCCGGCGCCAGCAGGATGTCGTCAAACGCCAGTCCGGTTTTGGGGAGCAATTCTGCCATCGGTTTCAAACCTCAGCCGGAAGATATCGGAGTCCGGCTCAATCAGGGCGATTCCTCTTCGTCCCAATAGAGCAGACTTCCGCAGTAATCACACGTCATGACATAGCCATTGCGCTTGATCTCCTGAATCTTGCGCGGCGTAAGCGCCTTGAAACAGGAACTGCAAGCCTTCTTCTTGACTACGACGACAGCACGACCGCCGCGACCCTTGCGTACCCGCTCGTAGGTGGCCATCATGGGGACCGGAATACTCTGGACGATTTCCTGGCGGCTTTGACGTTTTTCAGACACTTTGTCGCCAATTGAGTCCATTTTGTCCTGCAGTACCAGCAGTTGCTTCTGGTTATTTTCCACGATCGCCGTCTCTTTTTCCCGCCAGGCGAGTATGTCTTTTTCCAGTTGATCGATCCGCTCCATAGTCTGAAGCAACTCGGTCTCGTTTGAAGAGACCGCCGACTTGATGTTATCGATTTCGGCCACCAGAGCATCGTACTCCCGGTTGGTCTTGATCGACATCATCTGCTGCTGATACTTTTGCAGTTCGGCTTCCCTGGTCTTGATCTCCAACTCGAAACTCTTGCGCCTGATTCTGGCTTCTTCAAGAGCCGCCGTGGTATCGACCACTTTTTGTCGGGCGTCCTGAATCTCGCGGTTAAGGTTTCCCATCATGTCCGGAAGGTAATCCTTGGACCGCTCCAGTTCGCCGAGATCGTAATCGATGACCTGAAGTTTCAACAGCAACTCAAGATCGTTGCGCACGGGCAGAGCCTCCTTGAGGTGGTTCATATCAAACAAAAAACCGCATTTCCCACGAAGTTCCGGGAAATGCGGTCGACTCCTCGTTTTTTCGACCAGATATTTTCTTGCGATGTTCGGGCAAAACTACTGGCATGAAGGTTTCAATCACTTCCATCATCTGTCAATCCATATGGGCAATACTGGACTCGAACCAGTGACCTCTCGGATGTGAACCGAACGCTCTAACCAGCTGAGCTAATTGCCCATCTTCAGTCCTATCCGCGCCCATAATGTGGGCCCTGTAGGACTTGAACCTACGACCCGCTGATTATGAGTCAGCTGCTCTAACCAACTGAGCTAAGGGCCCAAATGGTCAAGTCTTATATATTATTGCTTTAATCCCTCCCCGTCAAGCCGAAATAGGCCTTATCTGGCTCTTTTTGCGTACCTGAGGCTGATCGCTTCGCAAATCAGTAAGCGATGACCAACCTCCGATGCAAACATCTGCTGAACAACGAGTTGCGGCCCTACTTCCTCCCCGGGTCCGGTATCTCCTCCGAGATTCCGGCCAGACGACGCGCAATCTGCACTTTTTCTTCGAGTTTTCCGGTTGCGCCAATCACCAGCCTGGCTCCATCGGGTGATCCGCCACCGTGCATGCAGCCGGGCACACCGCCCCCTATCGTGCACCATTCTACAAGGCGGGCCGCGCGTGCGCGAGAATCGGCCGAATGCAGCGCGGTTAGATATTTCTTAATCAAGTGGCCGTACTTCTTGGATTGAAAATCCTTGTACGACGGCATACAGCCGGTCTCGGCGATCCCGCCGGCAATATCCTGTGCCAACACTGAAGTCTGATAAGGCAGCGAGGCCACGTGGACTTTGTTGACATTCGACAACAGCGGGTCACACAGCCAGGCGCCGGAGGGGTGTTTCTTGCCCCGGGCGGCGGCGGCGATACCAACCGCAAACGTGGTTTCGTTGTTGATGTGCATCTGAATGACTTTATCGCGAAAGACCTTATCGGCCAGGCCGTTGGTGCGTGCGGTCAGAATTGCCGAGCCTATCTTGATATCCCCCTGTCCCGCCACACAACCACCGATCGCCGAACGATACGGCATGATGAAATAGCTCACGGCCGGTAACGTGTATTTCGTCTCCCCGCACATGAACACGCGCTCGTTCGGTACGAAGACATCTTCAAACATCAGGAAGGCCTGAGTGATACCGCCCTCTTTGACCGGATTGTCAAACCCGTCTTCTTCATCCCGTGTGTCGCTGGGGTGGCGGGTCTCAACGATGGTGAGCCCTTCGATATCCCTGGGTATGACAAACGAAATGGCGCAGTCGGAGTCTTCTTCGCGGTAACCAGAACCGGGCAGGATGAAGATTTCGTTGGCCGCAGCCACTCCGCAGATCATCAGCTTGGCGCCACGGACCACAATCCCGTCAGGTCGTTTCTCAACTAGGTGCAGGAAGACATCTTTGTCTTTCTGCTGCGACGGCGATTTCGTGCGGTCGCCTTTAGCGTCGGTCAGAGCTCCAGAGATAGTTATATCGCGCGCCTGTGCGTCTTTCAGCCAGACCAGCAATCTCTTGTGGTAGTCCGTACCGAGATCGCGGTCCATTTCCCAGGTTGTGACGTACATGGCGTTGAGCGCTGACCATCCCGCACAGCGGCCACCAGTGCACGTGCCAGTGAGATGAAACATCAGCCGCTTCATGTCGGAATTGGCGTACATGTCTTCCGGCGACTGAATGATGGACAGATACCGGCTGATCGGTTCACCGGTCAGATGCGAAACAGTCGTAACTTTGTCGCGCAGCTTTTCGTCGTGAGCCGCTCTAAACGTCCAAGCGTGCCCTTCGACCGTGCGGCGGGTAGCCGGATGAGTAGTAACGTCCTCGATCAGTTCGTCGAACTTGTAGATATTGGGACGCAGTTTCTTAAGCGATGCAAGGTATTCTTCGCGTGTTTTCAGAGCCATGATGTTCTCCTATCAAGCCAAATTTCTATCGCTGGGGGAATATACCACGACGGCGAGAAGCTGCAAAGCTCTTGTAGGGCGGGCTTGCCTCAAGCCCGCCGCCTTTGGTGCTCCGTAGTGCGGGTTTGCCTCAAACCCGCCATCTTTTGTAAATTACTGACACCCCTTGTCACTGGTGTTCCTTACTCTACGTGAATGTCCAAGCTCTTGCGATATTTCGCTCCCGGTCAATATTGTTTCATTACGTCGGCCGTCGCCGACAGGCAACCAATCCTCGTGCAGCACGCCGAATTCTTTGCTCGCGCTTTGCACCGAGCGCATCAAAGATCACTGTTTTCCCTGATCGCCTGGGTGGTGCTGCCTGACCATTTTCATGCCGTGTTGTATGCTCCCAACGGCGACACATCGAGAATCGTGCAACAAGTCAAGCAGTCGTTTTCTCGGCAGCACCGGAGCCTGACCGGCACCGGTGGCCCTGTTTGGCAGCACCGCTATTGGGATCACATCATCCGTTCGGAAGAAGACATGAAGAGGCATATTGACTACATACATTACAACCCGGTGAAGCATGGATTGGTGCTTTCGCCGGGCGCGTGGGCGCTGACATCATTTCGCAGATATTTGCGGTTGGGTATCTACCAGTCAGATTGGGGTGAGATGCAGAAGGAGGATATCAGAAAGGGGTTTGGTGAATAGCGACGGTTAGTTCATGGCGGGTTTGAAGCAAACCCGCCCTACAAGAGCCGGAATCAATCCTAGAAAAAGCCTACGTAGGGCGGGCTTGCCTCAAGCCCGCCATTTTCGCTTGGATGTTAGTCAATCTCTCTGATGCTCAGTGCATTCAGTCTGGTTATCACCCGGGAATTCATAATTTGGTACACAGAATCTAATTGTTCTGAAGAGAGCTTGCTGATCGCTTTGAGTCTCTTGACTTCCAACTCCGGGTTAGGACCTTCGCCGTAGTTGGTAAATACTCCGACATCCAAGAAGTCTACGAATCGGTTGAAAATTGCACTGTCGCTGGCCATCGCTACATAGAAGTCGCCAGGATCTTCCATCAGTCTGTCAAACAGCTTTTCTTCAACGATAAATGCCCCCTCACCGTCAGCCACTCTCTGTTCCTCGATCAAATCTGACATCTTCCCCCCACGTGAACACGCAAGAGGAGTCATGACACATATTAGCAGAATAGGCGTCGAGGAGCCCATCAAATAATTGCGACACTGATTCCTCATCCAATACCTTCGATTAAGCCTACGTAGGGCCGGCTTGCTTCAAACCCGCCACCTGGCGCATCTCTTCTTGGCGGGTTTGAAGCAAACCCGCCCTACTGTCGAATAAACATCGCTACGGCAAAACAAGCTCGAAAACGTCGGTGAAGCCCTGCCGGGTGCTGCCCAGAGTCATGCTGAAATCCGAGTTGTCGGTAATACCCACACGGGTCCGAACCGTCGTGAGCGCGGACATATCCAAGTCAGCCGTGTCATCGCTGGCAAGCGCCCGATTCAACACCACGGTTTGCCGATAGGGCGATCCGGCGTAACCTGAGACAGCGCCGACATCCCAGCGACTTCCGCGAGTGGCCGCATTCTGAGGCAGATAGAGTGAATCATCAATCACCCAGCCGGCTACACGATCACCGATCGCCCAGTTGAGGCCGGCGTCCACCGGAATTGCCTCTCGTTCGTACAGACGGTAGTCCTGATTATCGGGCCCCTCGGGTTGCATTAACGCCGGTTGACCGGCCCCACCGAGATTACTTGTCGCGACTGATACGGTACCGGCGTCCTGAGTAAGCGTGGTTCCGTTGAGGCTGAAATCCTCCGCTAACAGACCCGCGCCAGTAGTGAGAAGTCGCCAGTTCCAAACATCCCAGGTCAGATTACCGGCTGCTTGAAGGAAGATCATCGCCTGGTCTTCGCTGGCCGACAGAGCATCCTGAGTGAAAACAGCCAGGGTGTCCGGTGGATCGGAAGGATACTGGATGTCGCTGACGGCAAAGCGCCCGGGCCAGCAGTCCAGTGTAGCATCGGCCCAGCTCAGCCGAAGGTACAGAGTATCATGGACGACGACCGCTTGTACCCGCACGCTGTCGGCGACTGCCAGCGACGCGGTCGGGTGTTCTTTCCCGGCCGAATAGCGAGTCGCAGTAATGGCTATTGAACGTGAGGTTATCCGGTTCCATACGCTGTCTTCGACAGAAAGACGCGCCGGGGCGACCGTGCCGGTTGCCGCAGTGACCGTGATAATCGTCGGAGCGGGCGGTTCGGTCGGATTATCTTTACTACATCCGAACCAGCACGTTAGAAAGAGCGCGAGAAATACAGTGAGGGTCTTCTTCATAATAATAAACTCCCATGACGTGAAACAAACAACTCTGTTATAATATACGGCGGACAGCCGAATCGAGCAAGAGGTATCGCTAAGCGTTGCGCTTGATAACTACCACGGTGAGATCATCGAAAACGTGCGTAAGTGAGGCGTGTTTGGATACGGCCTCCCGAATAGCCCCGGCAATCTCGACGCTGCGCCTGGTGGAGTTGGCTTTCACCACTTCGATCAGGCCGGCACTCCCGAATTCTCGTCCGCCCTCGTCAAAAACTTCGGTCACACCATCGGTGTACATCACGATCATATCGCCTGGTTGAAGTTTGAACGCGCGCTCCTCGAACGTGGCTTGACGACTGACCCCAAGAACTACTCCACCCTCGGCAAGTAGTTCCACTTTCCTGTTCCGACGCAAAAGGATGGGCGGATTGTGCCCGAAATTGGAGAACGTGAAAACATGTTTAGCTAAATCGAGCACGCCGTAGACTGCTGTAACGTACATCCCTGTTTCCAGCGATTCACACAGCAGAGCATTGACCTTCTGGCCAATCGTGCAAATAGAATAATTGTTCCTGATTTCGGCAATCAACGATGCCCGGAACGACGCCATCACGAGTGCGGCGGGCATCCCCTTTCCGGAAACGTCGGCAACGACCACCCCCAGATGGCTGTCGACAATCTTGATGAAGTCGTAGTAGTCGCCGCCCACCTGACCCGAGGGAACGTTCTGTCCGGCAATGTCGTAACCCGGAATCACGGGATCGCTCTTCGGGAGAAAAGTGCGCTGGGTGTCACGAGCGACATTCAACTGTGCTTCGAGTTGCTTCGCCTGAAGATCGCGCTCGTGCAGGCGCGCGCGTTCTATCGACATACCGGCCTGCGAGGCAAACGCTCTGATCAGAGAGATATGACGCCGGTCGAAGGAGTTGTGATCCGGCGATTCGAGGTTAATGACCCCAATTACGCGGTCATCGACTTTGATCGGCACCGCAATCTCACTGAGGGTGCTGGGATTGGCCTGAACATAGCGCGAGTCGGTGGTGACATCGTCGACGATGACTTCCTTACCCGAGGTCGCCGCCGCACCGACCAAACCTTCGTCGCACTTCAGATGCAGGCTCTTTTGCGATTCCGCCCCGTAACCGACGGTGTAGATGGCATTGAGGTCAAGGCCGCGGTCGTCACACAAGAACACCCCGCCGGAATCAAACTTGACGACTTGTTTGAGAGAATCCAGAATGGCCCCGAGGACTTCCTGAAGCGAAAGCTTGCCTGATAACTTCTGGCCAATCTCATAGAGCAGCGTTTTTTCCAGAGCCTCGCGTTTAGCCTCCCGGTACAGGTAGGCGTTGTCGATAGCTACTGCGATCTGGTTGTTCAGGCCGCTCAGGACGTCAACGTCAACCTGAGTGAACTCCCCCTTGATCTTGTTGACGGCCTCAACCACGCCGATCAACTTGCCGCGTCCGATTAACGGCAGAGCCAGAAGCGACCTCGCCGGCACACCGAGCAGATTGCCCATCTGGTGATCGACGCGCGGATCGATGGCGGTATCGTTGATTATCACCGACTCGATGCGATCCATGACCCAGCCCAGCACCCCGGCGCTCGGCTCGCGGCCAATGGTGATCATCTTACAGTCGCCACACGACATGAACCGGGTGCGGCGTTCGCGCCGGTCGGGGTCGTGCCGATAGATCGCGGCTGCTTCGGAACCCACCGCCGCCATCACCAGCTTGAGCACCATCTCGATCAACTCTTCGTATTCGAGGGTAGTGTTGAACGTGCGGGCGGCCTCGAGCATCAGCTTCTCGACCCGGGATTGTTTTATTTCATCGGACATAACGGCGGACAAGGTAACGTTTTGAGAGGGATTGTCAAATGACAACGCGACACGTAGGGCAGGTCCGTCTTCGAACCTGCCAAATTCGCCTGTTGCTTCGGAAAATGGCGGGTTCGTGGACGGACCCACCCTACGAGACTTGTCAACGAAACATCGAGAATCAAGCTTGACAAAACAGGCTTTTTGTGTATGTTTCGATAGATAGAGAAGAAGGTAATTCCTTGCTAAGGGGAGTCGCATGCGCGCCCTTACTGCTTACTTGATACTCACTTGTTCTGTATCCGCTGTCCAGGCGGCAATCAGGCACGTTCCGACTGAATATCAGACTATCCAAGCGGCAATAAACGCTTCGCTTGATGGGGATACCGTCCTCGTTGCCCCCGGAACCTACAACGAGTCCATTGACTTCCTCGGCAAATTGGTCGTACTGATTAGCGAAGCAGGTGCCGCCGAGACTATTATCAGTCCTTCGCGTGATCAAACAGCCATACGCTTAGTCAAGAACGAACCGAAAGGCACGGAAATCAGAGGCTTTACTATACAAGGTGGTTGGGAAGGTATTCGCTGTGCCGGCTCGTCGCCGACAATTCGTGACAACATTGTGTCAGGAAGCAGAAGAGACACATTTGCTGGTATTCTAATGTTCAGTACCTCTTGCTCACTCATTGAGAGGAATGTGATTCGTGGGGTATATTTATTGAGTGCGATCCAGATGGACGGCGTATGCAATGATGACACAATTGCATACAACTTACTTTATGATAATTGGAGCTGGGGCGAGATTAGATGTCAGGGGACTACTAACAGACTCCAGATTCTTAATAACACGATAGTGGCAGACCAATACACGGGGATAAAGCATGAAGGTTTGGGATCCATGTCGGTGTATAGAAATATCATAGTTGGCGCTGCTCTCAAAGATGTCACTGATAGCAATAGTATTGGCGACCTGCAGTACAACTGTTCGGTTAACTGCGGGGGTTATAGTGCAATTCTGTACAGCCCTACTAATATCGTAGCCCATCCCCAGTTCTGTGACACGGCGCACGGCGATTTTGGTATTTCCTCTTTGTCTCCATGTTCTCCGAGAAACAACAGCGGCAAAGTACTGATTGGAGCATTCGGTGTTTCATGTAATCTCTACCCTTGTGGGGACGTCGATCTGGACGGCAAATTGACGACAAACGACATTATTTTTCTTCAGAATCTGTACTTCTTTTCTCCACCCACGGGCTACTTTCCGCTGGTGCGAGCGGACTTCAATTGCGACGGCGTAATCACCATCAGCGATATTCTCATTCTGGCTAACTACTATTACGGCCGCGGCCCAGTCCCCTGCTGCGCGGAGCCGCCACCTCCTCCGAAACCGAACGATGTCGTCGATCAAGCTGCCAACATAGGTAACTGAGCTAGTCATGATGAAGAGTAGGTCGGCGTTTGCCGCATGGACCATTCGGGCGGCAAACCCGACACTCGCGCCAAGATCAAACGAAGTCGGGTTTCCTCGTCGTTCGCTGCGCGAACAACTCGTGAACCCGACCTACTATCACTCGAATTCAGTCGAATCCATCTGTCAGAATATCCCGAAGTAGAACAGAATCGGCAGGAGCAGGCCGGCGATCAGAGCCTCGCCGCCGATAAACCCTGAAGCGACCGTCACATAGTTGCGCTCGTAGTGCTCCGGTGAGTATTTCTGCCAGATCCATCCGATAATGGCGCCGAGGGCGATCGGAAGATTTAGCGTGCCGGGCAGAATCAGCGCGAACCCGAACCCCGCCGCGCTGGGCAGCCAGCGCATGCGGTACCGGTCGCGCAACAAAGCCAGCAGGACACCGGCGATAGCAGCTACCACTGTCCACATGAGCGCGCCAGGTGGGAAAGCGCTCAGCCCTTTGGACATGAGCACCGCCATGTTGGCCAGCTTCAATCCGGTCGGAGCCGCGAGGCCGTCGCCGCCGAGACCATAGTGACTAATCAGAATCGGATACATGATCGCCACCGCACCGGCGCCGATCGGCACGGCCCAGAACTGCACCCAGGTCAGAACGCGCGGAGTCGACCCGACCAGTTTGCCAGTCTTGAACACCTGCATCAACCCCTCGCCCTGTGAGTTGATGTTCCCGGACATGCCCGCCGCCACCAGGTTGTGACCTATATGCGGCGAGAACGCGCGGAAAATCGCCTGCAGCGTGTTGGCCATCAGCGACACCGGTCCGTTGTTGGTCTCACCCAATACCCGCACGCCAACCAGAATCAGCGGCAGACCACAAACCACGGCGGCGATGGTCTGCCACCACGGCATTTGGAATTGGAAACTCTGCACCCAGGCGAGAAGAATCGTGAACAGTGTGCTCATGATGATAATTGTTCGCAGCGAAACATCGGTCCGTTCCTGACCCGGCGCTTTGGCCTTGCGCAGTTCGCGGAACATCGAGGCAAGCGATCTCCACTTAAGCAGCACCGCCGTCATGGCGGCGAAGATCATGAGAGCCGTGGCGGGCCACATGAACCACATCAATACGATGGGGAAATGATCTCCGGCGAGGTAGTTGCGCATCATGCCGCCGTGCTGCTGCAACAGTTCGGTCTGCGCGGGAGTCAAATTAGTCACACCGACCAGCGCGTTGATCTGATCCCAGTACTGGGTCGCCATGGTATTGCGAATAATGAACATCCCGGCCTTTTCCATAACCATTGGGCCGAACGCCCAAACCACGACCGTGCCGAGAAGCATGGACAGCCCGACGTTCAACCCAATCAGGAGGCCGGTGCCGATGTTCAAGAGACTCCACTCGATGCCGACCCGGTAACGAATCGCGAAACCGAGGTTGGGCAGCCAGCCGAGGGCATCGCGTAGGAAAGAGACGATTATCCCCCCCACCGCTGAAAATCCCAGCACTTTCAGACGACCGCCCGAGGCGCCTCCCTTGTCCAGCACGTTGATGGTTTCGGCCGCCGCGACACCGTCCGCGAAAATCATCTCCGGATCGTCGATAAAGTAGCGACGAAACAGCGCTGAGAAAAAGACACCGATAGCGCCGGAACATGACAGCCAGGTGAACATTTGCCACGGACTGATCGTAACCTTGACATCCACCGACTCGTTCATGGATAGATAGCCAAAAGCCGCCGCCACCACACACATGAAAGCAGTGGACACAGCGGAGGTCGCCGCCGACTGAATGATGTTGTTCTGAACGGCGTTGTTACCCCGAGTGCTTATGGCGGTGACGGACAGGAAGATTGCTCCCATGAATGCCGCCAGCACGCTCATGTTGGGGCCCATGCCGAGCTTGAGTACGATGTACGGGTAGGCCATCGAGATGATAGCCGAGACAATGATCGCGCCTACAACGGCCTGCCAGGTGATCTCCGGTCTGTGGGACATAGACACCTCGTCGGTTTCAAGCGTTCTTTGCTGGCGTCAATGATACTCACAAGACAAGGACAGAGTCAAGAAAATGTAGCTGTTCCCGCCGCCGGTCCGCTCGCTACAACCACAAATGCCGGTCCAGAGTGCGGTAGTGGATGCCCTCTGCTACGTGGCCCATCTGGATGTCGTCGGAGTTGTCCAAGTCGGCAATCGTGCGTGAGACTTTCAGAATCCGGTCATAGGCCCGCGCCGACAAACCCTGCTGTCTGATCGCGAGCGCGAGTAATGATTGTGACTTGTCGTCGAGTGGGCAGAATCGGCGGATATCGCGGGACTCCATCTGAGCGTTGGAATAGAGCGATTTCTCACCTTTGAAACGGTCCAGTTGACGCTGCCTCGCCGAATTCACCCGTTGGCGGACGAGTTCGGACTTCTCGCCTCGTGTGTCCGAGGTCAACTCTTTGAACTTCACCGATGGTACCGTCACGTGGATGTCAATTCGGTCCAGCAGCGGGCCGGAGATACGCGACATGTATTTCTGAATCTCGCCCGGCGTGCATTTGCACTCATGGCCGGGGTCGCCATTGTAACCGCAGGGACACGGATTCATAGCAGCCACCAACATGAATCGGGCCGGGTAGGTCAAAGTAGTGGCGGCGCGCGAAATGGTCACTTGGTTGTCTTCCATCGGCTGGCGCAACATCTCCAAAATGTCCTTCTTGAACTCGGGGAGTTCGTCAAGAAACAGCACGCCGTTATGCGCGAGGGATACTTCGCCCGGTTTGGGAATCGCCCCGCCGCCGACTAGACCGGCGTAAGAGATAGTGTGATGCGGCGAGCGCGACGGTCTGGTAGCGACCAGCGCCGACTCAGCCGGTAGTCGACCCGCGACCGAGTGGATCTTGGTCGTTTCGAGCGCCTCGCCGAGAGTCATATCCGGTAAGATCGTCGGCAAGCGCCGGGCCAGCATGGTCTTGCCGGAGCCGGGCGGTCCGATCATGATGACGTTATGGCCGCCGGCCGTGGCTACTTCGAGCGCCCGCTTGGCCGATTCCTGGCCTTTCACGTCGGAAAAATCGAACGGATACCTGCGAGCCTGGTCGAAGACTGACTTGATGTCAATTTTGTGGGGGGTGATCGTAGTCCGGTCCTCAAAAAAATGCACCGCCTGTTTGAGCGACTTGACAGGAAACACCGGAACCGTGTCGGCCATGGCGGCCTCGCACGCGTTTTCCGCCGGCACCAGCAGCCCTTTCAAGTGCGGCTTCGAATGCAGACTCATGGCCATCGGCAGAACACCGGGCACGGGCCTCAGGGCACCGTCGAGCGACAACTCACCCAGCAGGACATACTCGTCAACCCGGTCGCACAAGATCTGTCCCGTGGCGGCGAGGATACCCACGGCGATCGGCAGGTCAAACGCCGAGCCTTCCTTCTTGATATCCGCCGGCGCCAGATTGATAGTCACTTTCTTCGCGGGAAACACGAAATCGGAGTTCTTGATTGCCGCGGTCACCCGTTCCTTGGATTCGCGCACGGCACCATCGGGCAATCCCACGGTAATGAAATTAGGCAGTTGCTGTTGTATGTCGGCTTCGACTTCAACCATGTACGCGTCCACGCCCAGCGTCGCGGCCGAAAGAATCTTCGATAGCATCGGGTTGCTCCTTGGTTTGCAGTCCTGACACTTCGCGCCGGACCGGCCGGCGGTCGTGTCGGGCCGGGATGTCTCCGATCGCCGACCCCTCCCGTCAGATATCGCATGAACCACTGACAGATACTGTCAGGGGAAATCGAGAACCTCGGGAGCGATAGAGAATCGAACCGGTTTCTGGAAAGGAAAAAAGCCGGCTCATGCTGAGCCGGCCGGGGACCGTCACAACGAGATCAATTTTGATCAGGCAGAAGTTTGAGCTGCTTGATATAGCGGCAACCGCTCTCAGAGTCCGTCGAGTCGTGCAGCAGTCTCAGCGTGTCAGTGGTCTGGTCGAGCCCGAAAGTACCACCCGTGCCCCAATATTGAGTGCAGACACCGCGAGTGTAGTTGGAGTCAAGAATATTCATGCTGACCCCATTGCCCAACTCGTATTCTCCCAGAACGTCGCAAAAGACCCGCAGGGACTCAGCGACGTCTCCGCACATATCCATCGAATACTCGGGTTTCCGGAAGCGGAATTTGATACACTGGGTCGTATCGGTAACGGTATCAACTCCGTTGCAGATCTCCACATAATGGTAGACCCCAATGTAGTCGCCATTAATGGATGGCGGGAAGGGTACTTCGATGTCGTCGCGGCACGAAACCACCAGGCTGGCAACAAACGACAGCAACAACACGGCCACCCATAGAACCAAAACTCTCTTCATCCCATCTGTCTCCATATGACTATACCTACTCATCAGATTGTGAATATACCTGCCCTAACAGTACCGCACAACAGGAAAAATAGCCGGTTTTCTATCTCCAAGACGATCTCTTTAGAGAAAACGTGCAAGCAAATGTTAGTTTCTGGGTTATAGTCCGGAAGCAGGGAGTGTTGGGTGCGATCCGCCTGAGAATGTCCAGGCCACAGAAAGCGAGGGAATTGTTTCTGATTCACAGAAACGGGATATTTATTGTCTTGTTAGATTGACGGCGGCTGTTCTACAGTGGGACTAGCTAACTATAGTGGGACTGGCTAACTCTGCTAAGACTGGCAAGGGGGTGTGCGACCTTGACTTCTACGGGTGTGAAGGACTTATTTACGCTCATTCAGAGAGGTAAGTGCGCCGATAATAACGTATTATGAAACTCTCGCGATATTTGTCCGAGGCAGCCATCAAGCTTGAAATGGAAACGGTTATTGAACCGCTTCCTGAGGGTGGCTCTTTGAAAAAATGGCGAGAGGGGGCCAAGCGCAAGATTATCAACGAATTAGTCGGGCTTCTGGAGAACGGCGCCCGAATCGGCAATCGAACCAAACTACTCAACGACTTTGTCAACCGCGAGAAAAAGGCTACGACTGGCATCGGTCATGGGGTGGCTCTCCCCCATATCAGGTCGCTTCAGGCCAAGGATCTCACTCTGGCATTTGCACGTTCCAAGCAGGGTTACGATTTTGAGTCATTGGACAATCAGCCGACCCATTTGTTTTTTGTAATGGCGGCGCCTCCCTATGACGATTCCTTGTACTTGAAAGTCTTCAAGACCCTCTCGCAAATGCTTCAGCACGAGCAGTTTCGGCAGGAACTGCTGGAAGTCTCGTCTTCTGGCGAAGTTATCCGCGCCATCAAGGCCATGGAATAGAACCCCAGCGTGGTCCGGTATCGCGTCCAGCGCGAAAAGGTCCGAATTCCCTCATTTTTTCATTTTTTTTCAGTAATTTTGTAAACAATCAGCCCCAAAGTACGTCTATAGCTCTGAAGTTGAATTGGCAAGAACCGCTTGACTGGTTAGACAGCTGGACGCGACAACTCGGCTGGTCACTGGAATACAACATCAAGAGCAGTTAAGCGTTCTTGATAAATAGTCCCTGTCCCACAGGTATCCTAATGCCTGTAGAGCCACCCAATACCCGTTGGGTGGCTCATTCCATTATGGCCCCGAGGGGATCGCAGAATCTGCAGCGCGGACTGGAAGCAGGAATCGGACGAATTCTAACGTAAGCGTTTCTACTCCAGGCGTCTGATGCAGCTATGGTGGATCGGTCACCACCGCCGGCAGATATCTGGTACCAGGGATCAAGGCAAAGCCCAACATGGTAGGCCAGGCCGGAAGAATTCAACCAGAATACCAGACAGCCGTTAGTGGGGTTTTCGACCTCATGGAGTCGTAGTTTGCGGTAAAGTTCGTCAGCCGACAGATCCTGATGCTCTGCTAGGCCGACCGAGCGCAGACATTCGATGACCAGGCCGGAGCAGTCGAAACCGGAGGGGTCATCGCCTCCCCAGCGGTACGGTGTACCGAGATAGGCCAGGGCGGTTTTCACCATCCAGTCACGGGCGGATTCACGACGAGTCATGCCCTACCGCCCGAACCGGCGAACAACTCAGTCCCTGCCAGTTTTCTGTTAGACTTGAGAGGTGTTGTTCCGCCTCTCGGCGACATAGACCCCTGTCAGGACCAGAAGCCCACCCAACGCAGTCACCAGGCCGAACTTCTCACCGAGATACGGCACCGCGAGAACCGTTGTAGCTACCGGTTCGAGATAGAGGTAGATACCGGCCCTGGCCGCTCCCACTCGCGCCACCCCTTCCTGCCAGAACCAGTGACCGACCGCCAGCCCAAAAAGCCCGAGAAACAGAATCGCAAAGGTGCCGTCGGGCGGCATGTTGACGAAACGTGACCAGTCCGACGTAACCGCCATATAGCCCCATACGACTAGCGCCGATGGCGCCAGTACCGCCACCGTCACCGCCAGCGGATGCCGCGAGCGGGTGACATTGCGAATGGCAATAGTATACAGCGCCCAGGTGTGAGCCGAGACGAGAATCAGCCAGTCACCGAAAGACTTAAGCCAGTCGAGCGAGGCGAACTTCCCGCGCGAGACCAGCAGCAGGATTCCCGTGGAGGCGACAGCAATTCCGATGATTGCGCGCCGCCCGAGACGTTCCTTGAGAATCAGGAAGGCGAGCACCGCCATCACCAGCGGGCTGACCGCGATAATCCAGCCGGTGTTGGTAGCGGACGTGTACTGGAGTCCGGTAATCTGAATCAGAAAATGCAGGGTTAAGATCACTGAGCCAAGCAGCACGGCCCACCATTCGCGGCCGGTAAACTCGAACCTGACTCGCCGGGCCAGAACAACGGCGATCAAGACCGGGAGACCGATCAAGAATCGCAATCCCAGCAATTCCACCGGGTGGAGATACTGCAAGCATACGCGGGTGGCCACGAATGACCAGCCCCAAATGACAACACAGACGAGCAAATATACAGACGCCCATTGCATGCACGAGTAAATGAGGCCCGCGAGTGGAAAGCAAACTATATTAGTTGGCCAATAGGTTGGTAGCCCACAGCTCTGCTGTGGGTCATAGAGTTTTCTGAAACGATCCTTGAATCGAGCCACTTCGGGTGAATGTCACCTATGTCCTCGGACTATTCTGTTACCTATGTGCCCGGTCTAATTTGTAACCTATGTGCGGATCGTACACAGGGCTGTGTGGTTATAGAGATAGTAGGTCAGGACCCTTGTGGTCCTGACATTCTTGTCAGGAGGGCAAGCAAAGTAGGTCGGTGTTTCTGAGGCATGAGCTTAGCGAGTGACCGAAAAACCCGACACTCGCATCTTGTACATACGATGTCGGGTTGCTCGTCCCCGCTCTTCGGCGGGGACTCGTGAACCCGACCTACGAAGACTGACATACAAGCTAACTACCTCCCCCGCCGCAGGGCATTCCAAACCACATATACCGGGATACCGAGAAGCACAATCCCCACGCCCGGCCAGGTGTAGGCAGGTTTGTATATGAGCAGGGCCAAACATATTCCGACCGCCGCCAGAATGTACAGCGCGGGCAGGATCGGATAGCCATACGCCTTGATCGGTCGTTCGGTTTCAGGCCGTGTGCGGCGAAGCACGAAGATGCCGCTGATGGTCAGGATATAAAACACCAGGACGGCAAAGACGACATAATCCAGCAGGTCGCTGTAGGTCCCGGTCAGGCAGAGCAGACTGGCCCAGAGCGCCTGCACCCAGAGGGCGGCCGCCGGAACACCGTGGGCATTCAGTTTTCCGGCGTTTGAGAAGAACAGGTTGTCTTTGGCCATCGCGTAGGTGACCCGCGCCCCGGCCAGAATCAGGCCGTTGTTGCAGCCAAACGTGGAAACCATGATAAGCACCGCCATGATGACCGCGGCCACATCACCAAACATGACAGCGGTCGCCGCCGTAGCCACCCGGTCGTTGGCGGCAAACTGGATACCTCGTCCGAGCACGTCGGCAGCGTCCGGCGAACCACTGAGCGGCAGAACCATCAGGTAGGAAACGTTAGCTGCCAGATAGAGCAGGATGACCGTGGCGGTTCCGATAACCAGGCTTCGCGGGATGGTCTTCAGCGGGTTGACCACTTCCCCGGCGGCGAAAGTGACATTGTTCCAAGCGTCACTGGCGAACAGCGACCCGACCATGGCCACGCCTATTGCGGCAAGCAAAGTCAGGCCGGACAACGGCTCCACGCTGACAATTTGGCCGTCGGCGATGTGTGTCCACGAAGCGTCCCAGAATCCGGAGAAGTTCATATTCAGCGCGGTCGCGTTTCTCCCAACGATAATGCCGAGCAGGATCAGCCCAATTAGAGCCAGAGTCTTGGCGCTCGTAAAGATGTCCTGCACGATCTTGCCGAGCTGGATTCCCCGGGTGTTGATATATGTGAGAACAAGTATCGACGCGATAGCTAACAACCTGGCGGCGGTGATTTTCAGGCCGCCGACAGACAGCAGGATGTTGGTATCGCTGGCCGCAGGCAGGATGACAGCCGTGAATTTGGCAAAGGCCACGGCAACTGCCGCGATAGTGCCGGTTTGAATGACCAGAAACAGTGTCCACCCATAAAGAAAGCCGATCAGCCGATTGTAGGCCTCGCGCAGGTAGACGTATTGCCCGCCCGCGTGGGGCATCATGCCGGCCAGTTCGCCATAGCTCAAAGCGCAGATTACGGTCATGATTCCGGTGATGAGCCAGACGAGCATCAGGTACCCCGGCGATCCAACCGTGCGGGCGATATCCGCGCTCACGATAAAGATACCGGAACCGATCATGGAACCGATCACGAGCATGCTGGCATCGAGCAGATGAATCTTCCTCTGGAATTCATGGGGGGCGCCCGGTTGTTCAGATTTCTGGACAGACATTATTATGCTCTCCGTTTGAGATTGAACAGGCTATGCTTTGCCGTGGGGACGGTATTGGAGCGGCAGTTTCAAATCAAGGTAAAATCGGAAGTGGTAAGCGGAACAGTATCAGGCCGGGACCTTTTCTGCTTCATCGGCGTTTTAGAAACAAGAGCGCCGCTTGAACCGCCGTTCTGGTTATTGCCGCGCCTGTTATTGTCAAATGAACCCTTTAAGGATTACGCCGAATGAATCAGCAATATTGCGATGACAACACCGCCACTATCGATCTTGAAGCACTACGACGTGAAATCGCCGTCTACCGCCGTCCCAGCAGACTAAAGAGCATTTGGCAGTTGACCAACACTCTGGTCTCGTATATCGCCCTCTGGGTCTTGATCTGGTTAGTCATGGATTACTCCGTCTGGCTGACGCTACCGCTGATCCTGCTTGCGGCCGGATTTCTGGTAAGACTCTTCATAGTCTTCCACGACTGCGGTCACGGTTCGTTCTTTCGCTCCCGCCGGGCCAATCGGTTCTGGGGGGTCATCACCGGCGTGCTGACTTTCACGCCGTTCTACACCTGGCGCATGAATCACGCCCGTCACCACGGAACGTCGGGCAATCTCGACAAGCGTGGCCAGGGAGATGTCTGGACGATGACGGTCGAGGAATATCGAAACGCCTCTCGGGGAACGCGAATCAAGTATCGCCTGTACCGCAACCCGGCGGTTATGTTCCTCCTGGGGCCGGTCCAATTCATTCTTGTCGGCAACCGGATTCCGCCGCGCGGCGCCGGGAAAAGAGACCGACTCAGTGTCCACGGCACTAACACCGCGATACTGGGGCTGGCAATCGCGCTCGCCTTCCTGCTCGGCTGGAAGGAATATCTGTTCATTCAGTTTTCGATCCTGTATACCGGCGTAATGGGGGGCATCTGGCTGTTCTACGTGCAGCATCAGTTTGAAGGCGTTTACTGGGCCGACGAAAAGGAATGGGATTTCGTGCAGGCGTCGATCAAGGGGGCGTCGTACTATAAATTGCCGGCGGTGCTGTGCTGGTTCACCGGCAACATTGGATTCCATCACGTACATCACCTTAACCCGGGGATTCCCAACTACAACCTCCCCTCCTGCCACAAGAAAGCACCGATTTTGCGAGAATCGCCGACGGTAGGTCTATTCTCCAGCTTGAAGAGTTTGAAGTACCGCTTGTGGGACGAGCGAAAGCGCAAGTTGGTGAGTTTCCGAAAACTCCGCGAGAATGGCTAACAAAAGAAGTAGGGCAGGAGCCCTGCGCTCCTGCCATTATCATAATTGGCAGAACCACTAAAGGGTTCTGCCCTACGATAAGCTCCATTACCAAAAGTTGGCAGGACCGCGGGGGTCCTGCCCTACGGAAACTACTCGTCTTCCCACACTGGGTTGGCGATGCGGCCCATGAAGAGTATCGCGCCAGAGACATCCTCGTGGATCACAATCAAGAACGGCCGGTCGCAAATCATCGGCAGCGGGATGGAATCTTCAAAGATGATCTGAGTCACAGCAGCCGCTTCGGTCCCCTTCTCGTCCACTTGAATGAACGTCTTCTGTTTGACCTCATCAATCCAGCCGACACCATCTGCAAACAGGTTTGAAAAATCAGCGCGACCGGCCTCAAAGGCGATCTGCATCCCAAGAGTTTTGAGAACGCCGGTGAGACTCACTTCGTAGCCGAATTTGAAACGCGGCAGCCCCAAATCGAACTCAAACGGAGTATGCGCGCCCAGCCAGGTTGACCACTTCTCATCGGTCAGACCGGCAATAACATCGTCAATAGATTTCGTACTGTCGTTACTGGCATAGCCCCACCAACGGTTGGGGAGAACGATACTCATGCGGTAGTCACCAGCCCCGTAGGGCATACTCAAGACTACAACATCAAGATCTTCGTACGAGGTAATATTAGTGTCGGTTCCCATATCGTGGGGATTCGAGGGATATGAAGGACCTGGCATCTGGCAGTCTTCCTGGTTCTTGTGCATCATACGACACTGAGTAGTGGAACCGTCGGCGAGATAGAAACTGGCCAGCTTAGTGTCGGCGGTGTCGAACGGGAACATCCAGGTGCCTTTGAAGTAGATCGCGTTGAAGAGCATCGCGGCGATGTCCGAGCTGATCGGCGGCTTGACCATTTCCTTAATCTTGTCGTTGGTCGCCCGCATCACCCATGCGTTGATAGTATCGGGAGCCCAGGGCGCTTGGAAATCAATCTCTTCCACGCGCGCGTCGAACCAGGTTTTCGCGACATCGACAAACTCGGGTTGAATCGCTTTCCCCTGCCGCGACCAGAAAGAGTTTCCCACGCGGAAATCAACTTCGGGGTCGGCGTAAACGAGAATCTCCGTGAGATCGTGATACGCCTGGTTCAACTCCTCGACAGAAAGTCCGGCTAGCTGAAGGGTAGCGGCGATGGAATCACGGGTTGGCCCTTTGGCGCCGTTGTAACAGAGCCCTAACGCATATGAAACCGATAACGGCGAGATGAACACGTTGTCGGTGGCCGGAGTATTGGCAACAACTTCTCTGAAGAGGTTAAGCCCGAACTTGTTGCACGAGGCCAGAAGGGTTGTCTCCTGGCTGGTCAGTTGAGCCGGAGTGCGCACTACCGGTGGGTTGCTGTTCGGAACCGGCTGACTCGGTTGCGATGGCCTATCGGTGCAGTAGATTACAGAGAAACCAAGAAGGGCAGCCATAAGAACGGCTACTAACACTCGCATATTGTCCTCCTGTGCGAATAGTCACCTTAATTACGATCATCGTCACCGAAGTGTCAAATGTTAATTGCCGGTTAGCCTCATGGCTTGACATAATAATCAACCTTCCGTAGTCTTGAGCAGAGTTCTTACCCGGCCGCAAGGAGCGTTTCATGACAAGAGCGGCGTGTTCGGTTGCTCTGTCTTTCATATTCTCGCTGTCGATTGTGGTGCCGTCTCCCGCTCAGATGGACACGGCGTTTCAGGTTACGCCTCTCCTCAATCCAAGGACTGATTGGTGCGGCACCCAAATCAGATTTCAACAGAAGTTGCGAGCGATCGGGCATGACCCGAAGGCCTCAGCTTTCGCTTGTCCGGAGTACGGGCCGTGCGATAACCCGTCGACAAGAGACGGCTGGATACCTGCCCCTGACGCACCCATCACACATATCAGGCTGGCGATTCACGTTCTGGCTTACTCCGACGGCAGCTCTCCTTTTACCACACCTGCTGGAGTCCAGAATGCGGTCGATCAGGTGAATCAACTCTTCCTGAGCAGCCGGATTCAGTTCGACTATGTCTTTGATCAGGTCAATGCTACCGAATGGCGCGTCCTGAGCGAACCGGAAATTGATCCGATGAAGATCGCCACCGCTCTCGATCCAGCCAGTTGTCTCAATGTCTGGGTCACCAATGTCGATTTCGGCTATTCTATCGGGACTTTTCCATTCGACTCCGACGCCCTTGAACCCACCGGTGGCATAGTCATGGGGCATTTTCACTGGAGCGGAAACTTCAGTGCCCTTGCGCATGAGATCGGACACTGTCTCGGGCTCTGGCACACTTTTCATGGGGTGAGCGAGGTGACAAAATGCGGCCCATGCTTCGAGTCTGTGGGCGCCGCGCAACGTGATGTGCTCGGCGATATGTGCTCCGACACACCGCCGACGCCGGATTGGTTCGACTGCAGCAATGCTGTCGGCATCGACTCTTGCAATGCCCAGCCCTGGGGCAATACTCAGCCCGAGAATTGTATGGGATACACACCCATCAGTTGCCGCTATCTGTTCACGCCTCAGCAGCAGGGAAGGATGCGCTGCTGGATCAATGGCGCTCTATCCGGCTGGGTTGTCCCCTCTCAAGAGTCTTGCTGTCGAGGTCGAGTGGGCGACGTAAACGGACAAGGCACATACCCGAATGAGATTACCATTAGCGACATCCAAACGATGATTACAGCGAGGTTTATTGCGGGGACCTGCGAAGGTTACATCGTTTGCCTGCAGGAAGGCGACGTGAACCAGTCCGGCGGAGCAAATCCGAAGTGTGAAGATATTACTATTGGCGACGTTCAAGCGCTGATTAATCATCTGTTCATTGCCGGTCCCGCGAACGCGCCGATGAAGGACTGCCTGTAGAGGTGCAGTCTTTGCTAGGCAGGAGTTCGGGACGGGTTCTGCTGCAAAAAAAACTCATATAGTTACCAGCTTCGTCGTATATTGCTTGAGCAAAGGCGATGGTCATAAACTACTTACCTGCAGAGTCTCGCCGAAGCCGGAAGCGGATTTCATGAAGAAGCTGATCGTATCCAACGCTGCAATTCTGTTTGGAATCATCGCCCTGACGTCGTACGTGTATGCGCGCAATGAAGTCAGTCAGGATTGGGTCACCCAGAATCTCGCATCTATGCCATTAGCCTTTACCCGAAACACCGGTCAATGGGACGAGCAGGCGCTGTTCCGGGCTGACGCCGGTGTTGCCACGGTGTGGATCACCACCGAAGGCGTCTACTACGAGTTTGCCAGACGAATCCAGAGTGACGGCAACCCACCGCAAGCGGTGGGCCACCCGGATAGTGGGCGGCAGATGCCCGCCCTCGGCTTTGATCGGGGGTCCCCGTCTGCCCCCAATGATATGGATGATTCCGTCGGTCGAAACCCCCGTGATTTGGACAATGAATCCGATCGCCTTGAGACCATGGTCCTCAAAGCCACTCTTGTGGGAGCCAATCCCAATCCGACAATGTCCGGCGACAATCTGATGGATTATAAATGCAACTACTTCCTCGGCAACGATCCGTCAGGTTGGCGGATCGACGTCCCCAACTATCAGGCGGTTCTCCTGGAAGAGGTTTACCCGGGGATTGATCTGGCGTACTACGGCAACGGCCGCCAGATGGAGTATGATTTCCGCGTATCTACCGGAGCGGACTACTCTCGCATAAAGATTCGGTATGAAGGCGCTGAAGGGCTGGCCATAGCGAACGACGGTGCGCTCATAGTGACAACAAAATGGGGAGAGGTCAAAGAACTTGCGCCGGTAGTGTACCAGACTGTGGGTAGTAGTCGCAAGCCGGTCACAGCCGGATATGAGGTTCTACCCGATCACACATTTGGCTTTCGCCTCGGGCCCGAATTTGATCCTTCGCTGCCGGTGGTAATCGACCCGGTGCTGGTTTACAGCACTTATTTGGGAGGCAGCCTCAACGACGCCAGTCGCGGTATTGCCGTGGATGCATCGGGATCGGTGTATGTTACCGGAGAAACGTTTTCCACGAATTTCCCAACGCTGAATGCCTCTCAGTCCACTCAGAGTGGTTATTTCAACGTATTTGTCACCAAGCTCTCCAAAGCAGGCAACTCTCTGATCTACAGTACCTATTTGGGAGGGAGCGTTACAGATGCCGGCGATGCCATCGCCGTGGATTCCAGCGGGGCGGTGTACGTCACAGGGTCTGCGTCTTCAAGCGATTTTCCAACCGTCGACGCATACCAGAGAGATTACGCCGGAGGGACCTCAGACGCCATTGTCTTCAAGCTCTCCAAGGCGGGCAACACTCTGGTCTACAGCACCTTTCTGGGCGGAAGTGACTGGGACAACTCCGATGATATCGCCGTGGATGCATCAGGGGCGGCATATGTGACGGGATACACTTCTTCAAATAACTTCCCTATCCGCAATGCTTACCAGGGAACCAACCAGGGAGACTTTGACGTCTTCGTCACCAAGCTCTCCAGTCGGGGTAACAGCCTGGTTTATAGCACCTATCTCGGCGGGAGTGGCGCCGATGATGGCAACAGCATCGCCGTGGATGCCTCTGGGGCAGCGTATGTGACAGGAAGAACCCAGTCCCCCAATTTCCCAACGCTCAATGCATTCCAGGGAACACTGCAGGGACAGTACCTTGACGCCTTTGTCACCAAGCTCTCCAGTACCGGCACCAGTTTGATCTACAGTACCTTTCTGGGCGGGTTTGCGGAAGATTATGGCTACGGCATTGTCGTGGATATTTCAGGGGCGGCGTATGTAACGGGCAAGACGGTATCCACCGATTTTCCGACATACAATGCGTACCAGGGGACCAAGAATGGTGCTTATGATGCCTTCGTAACCAAACTAACTAGTACCGGCAACAGTCTGATCTACAGCACTTTCCTGGGCGGGACAGCTGATGACTATGGCCTCGGCATTGCTATTGACGCTTCCGGAGCCGCGTATGTCACAGGGCGAGCGTTTTCCACCAATTTCCCAACCCTCAACGCATACCAGGGAACATATCAGGGTGGGTTCTCAGATGCCTTTGTGAGCAAGATTTCCGGTGCCGGCAATAGTATAGTCTACAGTACTTACCTGGGCGGAGTCGGGTATGACGGATGCACGGACATCGCGGTTGAGGCTTCCGGAGCGGTCTATGTAACGGGGTACACTGATTCCGACAATTTCCCCGTTCCCAGTCTATGCCACGTAACATCGCAGCAGGGTGATGCCGACGCCTTTGTCACCAAGTTGACCGAGACGCTCGGGCCGGATCAGGATGGTGACGGTGTGCCTGATGCCACTGACAATTGCCCGAATCGATCAAATCCATGCCAGGAAGACATCAACAACGACGGTACCGGTAACGCCTGCTGTTGTGCGCTGAGAGTCGGCAATGCGAATGGACTTGGTACGTACCCGCAGGAAATCACGATTAGTGACATTCAGACACTCGTCACGGCGAAGTTCATTCAGGGAACATGTGTCGGTATCTTGTCATGCCCGGCCGAGGGTGACGTGAATCAATCCGGTGGAGCGAATCCAACCTGCAATGACATAACGATCAGTGATATCTCGACCCTGGTGAACCACCTGTTCATAGCGGGTCCGGCGAACGCGCCACTGAAGATCTGTTTGTAGCTTCCGTAGGGCAGGTTTGTCTTCAAACCTGCCATTCCACTTGTTGCTTCGGCTGATGGCGGGTTCGAGGACGGACCCGCCCTACGGGAATGACATCTTCAAATGTCGGTACCGTTCGCCAGAGGCGAATCCCGACATTGCCCCTCGTACGAATCAGTCGATTATCTGGGGCCTATCCGGCAGTTCGTCGATGTCGTCGCTCGCGCGAGGAAAATTGCGGGCCAGTTCCACTGCAATCGTGTCAATCGCCTGAATGATTCCTTCGGCATGTTTGCTCTGTTTCATGGCTTCGGCGATCATCGCATGCGGCGTGTGCCAATACTCCGGCGGTACTTTGGAGGCGATCCCTTTGTCGGCTACAATCGCGGCCTGCTCTTCTTCGAGCGACACAAAAATCAAAACGCCGGTTAGTCCGCGCGTGGGTGTAATCTGGTGAAAGCGATCCAGCGCCCGGTTCCACACCACTTTGCGACACCGCTCGCCGCGCTTAAGAAACCGCCCCCATCCGAACCAGGCGACCACAAAACCAATCGCTCCCCAAAGGATAACCTGCGTTGAATTGTAGTAGACGCCCCAGTTGACATCGCGGGTGAAGCAAAGCGCTGCCAGCATGCAGATGAGCGTAAACGACAAAGAGTGAATCAAACGCTCCGTGTTCCAGTGCCGGGAATGCGAGGACAGCTCGACCGCTATTTCGCCGCTGGTGGACGCCTCGGCTTTCTTCACCGCCCCTTCGATGGCATCGAAATCGGCTTGAGAAAAATACTTATCAACGAGTGAGGCCATGATCCATCACACTCCTACCAACCGCCGCTCGCGCCGCCGCCGCCAGATGATCCACCGCCAAAACTGAAACCACCTCCGCCCCCTCCGCCGCCGAAAGAGCCACCACCTAAACCGCCGATAAACGGTCCGCCAAAACCACCAAAGGGTCCGCCGAATCTCCGGCCGACCGATTTCTTACTGCGAAAGAGCGACAACAAAGCAAAGAAGATGACGAATCCGAACGGCACCAACATGGGAATGCCGCCGGGCGCTTTGTCTTTCGGTGGAGGCGGGTCGTATTCACCGCCGATAGCCTGCACGATTCCGTCGATAACCGCTCCGACCCCACCGGCAAAGTCACCCTCACGGAAATGCTGTGACATAGGCGAGTTCTTGTTCACCAGTCGGCCGCATTCAAGATCGGTCAATTCGCCTTCGAGACCGTAACCGACCTCAACACGCGCCTTTTTCTCCTGTATCGCGATTAGAAACAGGACACCGTCGTCCTTCCCTTTCTGACCGATCCCCCAGGCTTTGAATACGTCGTAGGTGTAGTTTTCGAGAGCCTGATCGCCCAGCGTCGGGACGATCAGCACACCGATCTCATGGCCGGACTGATTACGATAAGTGAGGATTTTCGACTCAAGCTGCCGGATGTCGCTACTGTTGAGCGTACCGGCCAGATCGTTAATCGGCCCTTTGTATTCAGGAAGAGGAGAGCCGGCCAATAGGCCGGCAGTCATCAGAAAAACGAAAATGGCGGAAAGGAGTTTTCTCACTGTGATCTATCCGCCGGCTAATTGCCGAAGGCGTCCTTCACGCTTGGGGCGGTCTGAGCTTCGGTCTGCGCTGCGAAGAACGTCTTTTCGTACGGGAACCCAAAGATACTCCCTGCGATCAGAGCCTTGAGACCCTTCTGACGGTAGGTGTTGTATTCGCGCACCACTTCGTTGTAAACCCGTCGCTCCTGGGCGATACGATTCTCGGTTCCCTCAAGCTGGGTCATCAGGTCGGAATAAAGCTGATCCCCCTTGATCTCCGGGTACCGTTCAACAACCACGTTTATGAACGAATTCAACTGACGCGAAAGCGCCCCAGCGAGCGAGTCGAGCAGGGCCGGGTTCTGAGCGCCGAGAGCCGATTGTGCCTGCCCCTGAAGGTCGATCACACGCTGACGCATCCCGATAACATCAGTGAGCGTCTCCTGCTGGCGCTTCATAAAATTGTCCACACCCGCCACCAGGTTGGGGACGAGATCAAACCGACGCTGGTAAACGTTCTGCACCTGCGCCCACTTTTCATCAACGCCCTGCGAACGATCGATCAGGCCGCCACGACCGGACCAGATCCAGAAACCGGCGACCACAACGAGCAGAATCAGGGCGGCCACAACGGCACCAAGAATTTTCATATTCTATTTCCTTTCCTTCTCTTCCATACCCAGCAACCGCGCTCTTATTCACGAAAAAAGTAGGGGACCGACAACAGATTGTCCGGAGCGCGCACCTGCTGTCCTATATGCCTGGCTGAATGGCCATTATGCAACAAGAAACACGCCTATGTACAGTAAGTTTAGTAGATTGGTGCCCCGCCCTTTCCTTCACGATTGACTCTTTGAGAGCCTATCTCACAAACATGATGCCCACACCGATTCTGGTCAGAGATTTCTTGTAATCCACGAGACTCTCTCCGTAGCCATGAGAAATCCTGAAGTTTAGGAAGCTCAACTCACTCTTGGGTACCGGAAAGCTATAATTCAAGCTGGCGCCACCCATGCCCGTACCGAAGTTACCTCGGAGCATCAAATGTAGCGAGTGCTTCTGCCAGAACTTATAGTAAACGTGGAGGTCACTGTGGCCGAGGTAATCGGTTATGTCTGGATTGTCGTCGCCCACGCATGATTCAGGGAACTCCTTCGCATCTTCAGGGAAGCGATACCGCAATTTTAGGTAGAGAAGCAGGGTGGAGCGATAGTAATATGGTGACACGTAGATTAGATTCCAGCTTCGCGAGACCGGGGGTCTCTGACCATTTGATTCATGTTCGAAGCCTATGTCCGCACCGATTTGTGCGGAATGAAAAGGGAAGAGCTTAGTGCGGTAGAATAGCTCAGGGTTGTAGTCGGTCTCTCGAAACGGGGCGGAGTTTCGGTAGTCATAGGCTTGCCAGAAGGATATTTGAGTGTAAGCAAAATAGAATCTCGATTCAAACAGGCGGTGTTTGGCGCTTATCTGGAAAACAGCCTCGGTTCGGGCGTTGTTGTATTCGTCAGAGTAAGTAACGGGCAGCATGAACATTTCTTTATGCAATGACAGACCGGCTGCGGCCTGAATCATCTGGAAGCTCTCTGAGGGTTGCTCAGCGAAGATAAGTGTCGGAAACCAGGCAACCATGAGAAATGCGATGGAAAGAAACGATCTGTGACGGGGCGTGGGTATCATCGAAGTAACCTCATGCAATGGTCCGCTCGCGTTCATGTTGACTCACACAGTAGAAAACATGGCGGCGAGATGGTTAAGAGTACCCGAGGATGCAGCACGGCAATGCACATTGTCAAGGGTTAAGACTCGGTCGGGGGAATGCTGACACTTTGCATCCTGTTTTCGCAATCTCTGTTGACATTGGGTCAAGAGAAGTCGTTTTTTGCGGTGTCAGGAAACGCGACGCACAGAATTCGAATGACTTGATAGAACAACTGCACTTGCTGCGACGGCACAATGATATGTGCCTGCGGCAGAAAGAGAGGTTGCCTATGTACCGTATCCTCCAGACATTGTCCCTACTGGTGATAGTCCTGATGTCTGGCATCACCGTGAACGCACAGGAAGAAGGGGTTGGCATCACCGGCAAGGGAATCAAGTTCGGAGCTGCGTGGGGCTCCCTGAGTACCAATGACGACGAGTTTAGCCCGGGCAGCGCCGGGGGATTCACTGCCGGGGTCTTTCTAACCTACAACTTCTCACCTAAGCTGGCGATCCAGCCGGAACTACTCTATGTTGCGAAGGGTGCTGGGGACGAGGGCTTCCTGAGCGGAGCCGGCTACAATCTCGGCTACGTAGAGGTGCCGGTGCTCCTTAAGTACACCCCTTCCAGCAATAGAAGGCTGATCCCCAGTGTCTATCTGGGGCCGGCGGTCAGTGTCCTCACATCGGCTGAGATATACTACCATGGTTTCTTCACCAGCTATGAATACGATGTCAAAGACGGCATGAAGAACCTGGATTTCAATATGGTATTTGGCGGCGAAATTGCCTTTCGGTCTACCAGGTCTGCAAAGTTTGTACTTGATGTGAGGTATTCAATCGGGCTTGTTAATGCTATCGATCCGGTTGAGTGGAACGCATCGAGGAACGCAGCTGAGGAAGAAGGTGACTGGGGCCCGTTTCACTGGACTCGAGAAGACAGACCTATGGTCGCAGAAGACGCATACATCAAGAACAGAGTTTTCTCCTTCATGCTTGGCCTTAAGTTCTAACAGATGTGAGTCCGGCCTGAGGCGACAAGCTCGTGAGAGCATGTCCGAATGATGAGATATGTGAAGGAGCAAGATTGAATTCAGAACTCACTCGCCAATTTAACTTGAAAGAGAGGAATTTATGCATAATGCGATAAGAACACTGTTGAAGTTAACGGCCGCTGCCGGCCTGATGCTCATCGTGACGGGTAGCGCGCTGGCGTACACCGGCACGCTGCAGATACCTCCCGAAGGTACTACTCAGAAGATCACACTTGAAGATGGCTCAACGCTGGTTGGCAAAATAACTGAAATCGGCGCTGACCAGATCAAGTTCCAGACAGATTTGGGAGAAATGACCGTCGCGAAGGACAAGATCAAAGAGATCAAGGAGATTTCTGCAAGTTCGATGAAAGATGGCCAATACTGGTTTCCCAACCCCAACCGCACGCGTCTGCTGGTTAGTCAAAATGCTCGTTCGTTGAAGGCCGGCGAAGGATACTTCTTTGATCTGTGGATATTCTTTCCCGGACTGGCCTACGGCATCACCGACAACATTTCGATTGCCGGCGGAGCATCGATTATCCCCGGCGCCGACGACCAATTGTTTTACTTTACTCCCAAGATCGGCTTCCCTGCGACGGACAATCTCGATCTGGCCCTCAACGTGACGATCTTCCGGCTCTGGGACGAGACTCTCTATTTGGGCCAGGGGAACATGACCTACGGGACGGATGATCAGAGTGTGACGTGCGGACTGGGTCTGGCCTGGAATGATGAAAAGATGATGGATAAACCGACATTCACGTTGGGCGGTGAGTATCGAACGAGTCGCCGTACGGCGCTGGTCGGCGAAAGCTGGTTTATCCCCGGAGACAATGACAACGGCATGCTGGTCCTGGGTGGATTGAGATTCCTTGGCGAGGAGATGACTGTGGACCTCGGGTTTGCGACCTCTGTCGAAAGCGACAGTGAGGAGGATACGCAGTGGATACCGTACGTTGACTTCGTCTGGAATTTCTGATTAGACTCACTCAATACGGATCACTCTGCTGATGACAGGACCGCCTGAGGTCCTGTCATCACTGGTGTAGTGTGTCGATGCCGGGGAACCAGTTTTCTTGTAGGTCGAAACCCCTGCGGTTTCGACATCTCACACGTTCGCGGCGCGGGTCATGGGGTTTCTTTGAGGAACATGTAAACCCACTCGGCGCAGGTGTAGGACAAGTCCTGACGCAACGGACATTCGATTGTATCGTTAGTGAGCCAAGAAAAACCGGCAGGCGCAGAGACCTGCCGGTCGAGAGTTCGATGTCGTCCAACGTTATCAGTACTTCCCGAACCCGCCGGGCATCTCGGTAGGCGCGCGTTTCGGGGTCGACGGCTCAGGAGTAGTATCCTTCTTGCTTTCCTCGTCCCATCGGTCGGCCGCGCCGACTATCCCCTTCAGACGCAAGTCGAGATCATCCGGGTTCGACGCACTCGCCATCGCCTCCTCGAACGAAATCATCCCCTGCTTGTGCAGCCGCATGATCGCCTGATCGAAGGTCTGCATTCCGTATTGGATATTACCCCCCTCCATGAACTCCGGAATATCCACTGTCTTGTTCGGATCCATAATGCATTCTTTGATGGCGCCGTGATTGACCATGATTTCAAGCGCCGGAACCCGACCGGGCATATCACTGCGAGCGAGCAAGCGTTGGCACACGATCGCCTTGAGGGTACCGGCCAGCAGCAAACGAATCTGCTGATGCTGGTGCGGCGGGAAGAAGGAAATTATACGCGTAATTGTCTCGACCACGTTGAGAGTGTGCAGGGTCGTCATCACCAGATGCCCGGTGTCGGCCGCTGTGAGAGCGATCGACATCGTTTCAAGGTCGCGCACCTCACCGATCATGATGGCGTCCGGGTCCTGACGAAAGGCGTGACGCAGTGCGGTCGCAAACGATTCCGTATCGCCGCCGACTTCACGTTGGGAGATGATTGCTTTCTTATCCCGGTAGATGTACTCAATAGGGTCTTCGACCGTCAGGATATTCATTGACGATGTCGCGTTGATTTCTTCGATGATGGCTGCAAGGGTAGTCGACTTGCCGGAGCCCGTAGTACCGGTGACAATAACCAGGCCGCGCCGCTCGCCGGCCAGAGCTTTGATGGCTTTCGGCAGATTGAGTTCGTCGAAGCCCGGCACAACAGTGCTTACCGCACGAATGGCGATACCGGTCGTGCCGCGCTGCCGAAACAGGTTGATACGGAACCGGCCTAACTTGGCGACCGAGAGGGCCAAATCCATTTCGTTCTTACGTTGGAAACGTTCGAACTGCTTTTCGTTGAGAATCTGGCCGACCACCTGCTCCATGGTTTCGATCGTGATGGGATCGGTGGCGATTTGTCCCAGCGTACCATTGACGCGGAGATGCGGCCTGATACCGACCCGGATATGCAAATCCGAAGCCTTGCGGTTGAGCATCTCAACCAGCATTTGCTTGAGATTCATAAAGATCCCCTTCTCGAGATCAGGGGTCAGCCTTTGGGGTCGATCAAGAAAAGAACCTGGCCGAACTCAACCGGTTTGGCGTTCTCAGCCTGGATTTTGACCACCCGACCACTGACTTCCGACTCGATCTCGTTCATCAGTTTCATCGCCTCAACAATACACACCACCTGGCCTTCGGTAATCCGCTCATTGGGAGACACGTACGGGTCGGCGTCGGGAGACGGTGACCGGTAAAACGTGCCAACCATGGGCGACTTGATCTCGACCAGGTTACTGGTATTGTCGGCAGCCGACTGGGATGGTTCAGCCGGTACAGTCTGGGTGGGAGCTGGCGCAGAAGTCGGCGGGGTGTAGGCGGCGACCGGAATCGTGACCTGTCCAGCGCCATTGTTGTGGCCGTTTTGGCCCGGATTGAGACGTTGGGTGATTCTCACCTTACGCCCCCAACTGGAGACTTCCAGCGATTCTATGTCAGACTCTTCTACAAGCCTTATCAGGCTCTTAATGTACTTTTCTCTCATATCAAGTCCTCCCGGACAGCCTCAACGGGCCATCGCGTAGAGATTCGGGTGCCAAACCGAGCGACTACAAGAATAGCCGATTAGAGTTATAGCTCCAACAACTTTTTTGGCGCCCGGTTCAGAACCCGACAGCCGGTCCTGGTTACGACTACGTCGTCTTCAATCCTGACGCCCCCCCAGCCACTGATGTAGATGCCGGGCTCGACAGTTATCACGTTGCCTGCCTGCAACTTACAGTCAACACGGGGCGACAGGGACGGGCCGGAATGAATTTCCATGCTGATACCGTGACCGGTCCCGTGACCAAAATTCTTGCCATATCCGGCCTTGGTAATGATGTCTCGAGCTGTTTTATCAACCGCCTTGCCGCTGGCTCCTGCCTTGATTTTCCGGATGGCCGCCAGTTGCGCTCTCAAAACGGTATCGTAGATCTTCCTCTGCCGGCTGGTCGCTTTGCCCACAACTACGGTCCGGGTTATGTCGCAGAGGTATCCGTCGACTGTGGCGCCGAAGTCAAAAGTCACGAAATCGCCCTTTTCCAGCTTCTTGGACGTGGGCAATCCATGCGGCATGGCCGAACGGTAGCCGGATACAACAGCCGATTCAAAAGCCGGTTTTTCCGATCCGAGAGCGCTCATTTGATATTCCAGTTCGGCAGCCAGATCGCGTTCCCGAATGCCCGGCGCAACCAGGCAGAGAATCCGTTCATAAGCGACATCGGCGATCCTGACAGCCTTAGTGATTGAGGCGATTTCGCCTTGATCTTTGATCCAGCCAAGTTCGGCGAACACCTTGTCAGCCGAAATCATGAGGCAGTCAGGCAGTGTCTTCTTGATCTGCTCCAGAATGGCGACAGTCATGGTGCCGTCGTGATAGCCAAGGCGAAGATTCTGACGCCCAAACTCGGAATGCTCTTTGAGGGCGGCGATTTTGGCGCCTGAAACTATCTCGACTCTGGCCCCTTTGACCGTTTTCCTGGCGTAGTCGGTGTAGCGAAAGTCGGTGAGCAGGATTGTTTGTGAACCGGACATAACCAAATATCCGTCCATGTCCTCATGACCGTAGAACCCGGTCAGATAGCGAACCTGGTTGCGATTGATCACTATAAGGCCATCAAGATTC
>Ga0315276_10000006_pt1 | contig 138931 bp, 131 predicted proteins | sample YL17G05_0_MG_FD_204542 | JGI IMG/M metagenome (GOLD analysis project Ga0315276, IMG submission 204542) | Sediment microbial communities from Yellowstone Lake, YNP, Wyoming, USA - YL17G05_0 | ecosystem: Environmental > Aquatic > Freshwater > Lake > Sediment | place: USA: Wyoming | collected...
CGTATGTGCCGCAATCATGGGCTTTTAATCAGCAAGTAAAGCCGGTTGCCTTTGACAAGGAAAAGGCAAAAAGTTTGCTGGCAGAAGCTGGCTGGGTTGATACAGACAATGACGGATGGCTTGATAAGGACGGCATGCTTTTCGAGTTTACTCTTCTAACAAATCAGGGCAATGAGGAACGAGCAAAAGTCAGCCAGATCATTCAGAGGCGGCTTAAGGAGATCGGCATACGCGTAAAAATAAAAATCGTTGAGTGGAGCGTGTTCCTGACTGAGTTTATTGACAAGAGGAATTTTGAGGCAATACTCTTAGGCTGGTCTGTGCCCAGAGAACCTGACAATTTTGACATCTGGCATTCGTCAAAGACAAAAGAAGGCGAGTTTAATTTCATAGGGTATAAAAATGAAGAAGTGGACAGGCTGCTGATAGAGGCCAGGCGCAGTTTTGACCAGGATTTCAGAAAGACCTGTTACCAGAGGATCCACCAGATACTTTACGACGAGCAGCCGTACATGTTCTTATTTGTTTCGGAGAGCCTCTCTGCGCTTCATAACCGCTTCAGGGGGATAAAACCCGCTGCCATAGGCATAGGATACAACTTTATAGAATGGTGGGTCCCGAAGCAAGAGCAAAAGTACCGGATCGCGAAATAGGAAATGGTTAGTTATATTTTTAGAAGGTTACTGGGGATCATTCCGCTGCTTTTGGGCATCACTATCATCAGTTTTGCTATTATTCATCTTGCTCCGGGTAAGCCTACTGCAGTAGAACAGACTATGAATCCGAGAGTCTCGCCTGAAGTGCGGCTGCGGCTTGAAAAATTATACGGGCTCGATAAACCTTTGCCTGCCCAATACATGAATTGGCTGGCGAGATTAGTAAAGTTTGATTTCGGCCGCTCTTTTACTGATGACCGCCTTGTCCTACAAAAAATATCAGAGAGGATACCTCTGACCCTCACCATAAACATTCTTTCACTGATTTTTATTTTTCTTATCGGCATACCTCTGGGAGTCAAAAGCGCAATAAAACAGGGTTCACTTTTTGACAACATTACTACGGTTTTTGTGTTTTTGCTTTTTGCAGCTCCTACGTTCTGGCTGGCATTGCTTTTTATGCAGCTTTTCTGCATTCGACTGGGATGGCTGCCTATTTCAGGGATCACCTCGCTTGATTACGAATATTTCAGCTGGTGGCAAAAAATCCCGGATCTGGCACGCCACTTATTTCTGCCAGTTTTAGTTTCAAGCATAGGAGGGCTTGCCGGGATCTCAAGGTATATGCGTTCAAGCATGCTTGAGGCGCTGCATCAACCATATATTTACACTGCAAGGGCAAAGGGCCTGCCTGAGGCTTCAGTGATTTATAAGCACGGCTTGCGAAACGCGATTTTACCTATTGTCACTATCGTAGGACTTTCCATTCCCGGCCTTTTAGGTGGAAGCGTAATATTTGAGTCGATATTTGCCCTGCCCGGAATAGGCAGGCTTTTTTTTGAGGCAGTCATGTCGCGGGATTACCCTTTGATAATGGCTGAAATCGTTTTAGGCGGCGTCCTGACAATGATCGGGAATTTGGTCGCGGACATAGCTTATGCATATGTGGACCCGCGCATAAAGTATAAAAGCTCTTAATGAAAAATCCTTATTTAATAACAGGAGTAATTATAATCGGCTTTTTGAGCTTAGTGGCGATCCTCGCTCCGTTTATCAGCCCTTATGACCCTGCAATGATCGACCAGAACAGCCTGCTTGTCGGGCCTTCCTTAAAACATCTTTTCGGAACTGACAGCCTGGGAAGGGACCTCTTCAGCCGCATTGTTTACGGTTCAAGGATCTCTTTGAGCATAGGAATAATTGCTGTCGGCATATCTGTTTCATTAGGAGTCTTTTTAGGCTCGTTAGCGGGATTCTACGGCAAAGTTATCGATACTTTGATAATGCGTTTTGTTGACATCATGCTGTGTTTTCCCACTTTCTTTTTAATACTTGCGGTTGTTGCGATTTTGGAACCCTCGATATTTAACATCATGATAATCATAGGACTGACCAGCTGGATGGGCTCAGCCCGTCTTATCCGAAGCGAGATACTTTCGTTGAAGGAAAGAGAGTTTATCCAGGCGGAAAAGGCACTTGGAGCCTCTAACAGCCGCATAATAATCCGTCATCTGATACCCAATGCAATAGGCCCTGTTTTGGTCAATGCTACATTAGGGATTGCAGGCGCGATTTTACTGGAATCTGGCCTTAGTTTTCTTGGCCTCGGCGTGCAGCCGCCAGTGCCGAGCTGGGGCAATATCCTTATTGAATCAAAGGCTACTTTGGGCATCGCATGGTGGATAACTGTTTTCCCCGGCTTTGCGATATTGGTCACAATCCTGGGATTCTATTTTATAGCAGAAGGATTAAAAAAGATCATAGGTTAGCAGATGGATAATTTGCTTGAAGTCAAAAATCTGAAAGTCGAGTTTGAACTTGGCGCAAAGGCAATATCGGCTGTAAACGGCGTCAACTTGTCAATAAAATCCGGTGAAGTCGTTGTGTTAGCAGGTGAATCCGGTTCAGGAAAAACCGTTACTGCTATGGCTTTAACAAGGATATTAGCGCCTAATGCCCGCATTAAAGGGGGAGAGATAATTTTTAACGGAATAGACCTTCTGAAATCAGAGGAAAGAGATCTGGTAAAGATCCGCGGAAAAGAAATAGCTTATATCTTTCAGGAGCCCACAAGTTTTCTGAACCCGGTTTACGCCATCGGAGAACAGATATCCGAGGCAATAATCCTGCATCAGGGTAAATCCAGGAAAGATGCTTTGCAGGAAGCAGCAAAGCTTTTGGAGTCGGTAAAGATCAAAGACCCGCAAAGAATCCTTGAAAGTTACCCTCATCAGCTCTCAGGAGGCATGAATCAGAGGGCTTTTATTGCGATGTCTCTGGCGTGCAAGCCGAAATTATTGATCGCTGATGAGCCTACTACGTCGCTGGATGTAACGATCGAAACCGAGATCCTGAAGCTGCTTATGGACTTGAAACGCGATTTCGGCTTTTCGCTTCTTTTTATCACTCATAATCTTTCTATTGCAAAAAAGATAGCCGACAGGATCTATGTCATGTTTAGGGGTGAGGTTGTTGAAGAGGGGACTATGCAGTCTATTTTTGTTTCTCCGAGACATTTTCACACCAGGGAATTGATCGCGGCTTACGAAAAGATAGGCAAAATATAAAAACCGAATACATTCCGGGATTGTCCATGCGGTACAATCCCGGAATGTAAAAGAAGATGATAGCGGAAATAAAAAACATAACAAAGGATTTTGCGATTGAAAGGGGAGTCTTTAAAAGCGAGACCGGCTTTGTCAGGGCCCTTGACGACGTAAGCTTCACGGTGGATGAGTTTAAGACCTTAGGCATAGTCGGAGAGTCAGGCTCCGGAAAGACTACTTTAGCAAAGATCATACTTGATCTTATCCCTGCGACATCCGGTCAGGTGATATTCAATCCTGAACTCATAAAGACCTTCAGAAAAGACGTGCAGGTCATCTTTCAGAATCCCTATGCTAGCCTTGACCCTAAAATGCGGATAGGCGGGCTTATTGCAGAACCTCTTCTTATACACAATATAGCGGATAAGAGGCATATTAAAGATAAAATTTCGGAGCTTTTAAGACTGGTGGGTTTTAACGAAGATATTTTTAAGAGGTACCCGCATGAGTTTTCCGGTGGCCAGAGGCAGAGGATCTGTATTGCCAGGGCACTTGCAACCGAGCCTAAATTCCTGATATTGGATGAGCCGATCTCTTCGCTGGATCTGACAATCCAGGCAAAGCTTCTGGATTTGTTTATAGCCTTGAAGGAGAAATTCAAGCTTACCTATATTTTTATCAGCCACAATTTGGCTGTGATAAAACACCTGTCTGATTCAGTGATCGTCATGCAAAACGGCAGGATAGTTGAAAAGGCAGCTGTTTCAAAAATTTTTAACAGTCCAGCCCAGGCTTACACGCGTCTTCTTCTTGAAGCCGCCAGATAAACCTAGGGACCGTTTCTCTTGCTTTTTACCCTTTGGCATTCAATAAGTTGTGACTATGCCTCTATCGCTTTTCATGAGCTGCTGTTTGAAAACCCGGCCGCAGCAATAAAAACCGTCTTAAAGTAACAAATAATTTTCAAAAAAATATTTGACATAATCAAAAAATATGGTACACTTTATTCTCTATGCAAAAAACATATTTACCTAAACCAGAAGACATAAAAAGGCAGTGGTATCTTGTCGATGCCCAGGACAAAGTCCTTGGAAGGCTTGCCAGCAGGGTCGCAATACTTTTGCGCGGCAAACACAAGGCCATCTTCACTCCGCATATAGATACAGGAGACGGCGTCATTATAATCAATGCCTCAAAGATCAAGGTTACCGGAAAAAAGCTCACTGATAAGGTGTATAGCCGTTATTCCGGTTATCCCGGAGGAAAGAAAGAGGTATCTCTTGAGAATATGCTGAGCAAAAGGCCCGAGACTGTGATGAAATTGGCTGTATCTCGCATGCTCCCGAAGGGCGCTTTGGCTGAAGAGATGTTAAAAAAACTTAAAATTTACGCAGGCGATAAGCATCCTCACGGAGGATTGAAGCCTCAAACACTGGATCTAAAATAAAATGGAACAGATGACTAAATTACAGGCTACAGGAAGGCGCAAGGAGGCAATAGCAAGGGTGTTCATGACTCTCGGTAAAGGCGATCTGACCGTTAACGGCATCGTTTTTGAGCAGTATTTCCCGAGGGAGACAGATAAGATCATCGTCAAGCAGCCTTTGCGCGCAACCAATACTGTCACTAAGTACGATATAATCGCTAATATCAGCGGAGGCGGTATTACAGGCCAGGCAGCTGCATTAAGACACGCAATAGCCAGAGTTCTTTTGGCTGCAGAGCCTGAGCTGAAAGAAACGCTGCGCAAAAACGGTTTTTTGACCCGTGACCCACGCATGAAGGAAAGAAAGAAGTACGGGCAGAAAGGCGCGCGCAAACGCTTCCAGTGGACAAAGAGGTAAGAGAAAGGTAAATTAAAGAAAGAAAAAACTTGAATCGACTCTCAAAATCCCGCGGAAGCGGGATTTTTTGTTTTATAAGCTCGTCGAGAAAATACTTGATAATATTTTTAATAAATGTATAATAAATTTTAGCACGTTGTTTTTACGAGGAGGAGCCGCATGGCAATAAATGTTAGTATCGTCGGAGCAACAGGCTATACCGGCCAGGAATTGATCGAGGTCCTTTTACGCCATCCCGATGTAAGGCTTACAGGCCTTTATTCTACTACGGACAAGCCTCAGAAGATCTGGGACTTGATCCCTTCATTAAAGAATAAAACAGACCTCATCTGTAAGAAACTCGATAAAAAAGATATCGTGTCCGGAAAGTCAGACGTTGTTTTCCTTGCTTTGCCGCATACCTTTGCCATGGATATAGTGGCTGATCTTTTGAAGGCAGGTAAATATGTCATCGATCTGAGCGCAGATTACCGCATCAAAAACACTAAGGTCTACGAGCAGGCATATAATATCAAACATAAGGATAAGGGAAATCTTTTGAAAGCTGTCTATGGACTGCCGGAACTTTACCGTTCAAAAATCAAAGGCGCAAAGCTTGTCGCTAATCCGGGTTGCTATCCTACAGCAGCTATCCTTGCATTGGCTCCGCTTGTAGCATTAGGGCTGATAGATCCCGATTCCATAATCATAGACGCAAAATCCGGCACTACCGGAGCTGGCAAAAAGGCTGAAAAAGAACTGCTTTTTTCAGAGATTGACGAGAATTTCTGCGCCTACAAGGTCAACTCGCATCAGCATATGCCTGAGATAGACCAGGAGCTTGCGAAATTAGCAGGCAAAAACTTAAAAGTCGTTTTTGTCCCGCATTTATTGCCTTTAAAAAGAGGCATTCTGGAAACTGTCTATGCAAAGGTAAAGGGCTCCAAACAGAAATTTGACTTTGTATCTTTATGCGGGAAGTTTTATAAGAAAGAGCCGTTTGTCAGAATAAGGCAGGAAGGCGATTGGCCCTGCCTTAAGGATGTGACAGGGACGAATTTCTGCGATATCTCGATGAAGGCCTTTGGCGAGAATATAATCATAGTAAGCGCAATCGATAATCTGCTAAAGGGCGCTTCAGGCCAGGCAGTCCAGAATATGAATATCATGTTCGGATTTCCTGAAACAACAGGACTGATTTAGCTATTCAAAGAGGTTTTAGTGAATATATATAAAAAAGCAATTTTGCCTTTGGGGTTTAAGGCAAGCGGCTTTGCAAGCGGCATAAAAAAATCAGGCAAGCTAGACTTAGCTCTTTTTTATTCTGATATCCCCGCTAAAGCAAGCGCAATGTTTACTTCCAATAAGATCCAGGCTGCGCCTGTCGTCCTTTGCAAAGATCACCTCAAAAAAAATAAGATTTTTAAGGCGATCATAGCAAACAGCGGAAATGCAAACTGTTTTACCGGCAAAACAGGGTCAGTAAACGCCCAGACGACAGCCAGGATACTTGCCAAAACCTTAAGGACGAATTTAAAATCTATTCTTGTCTGTTCGACAGGCATTATAGGAAAACAGCTGCCTATGGATAAAATCATAAATGGTATCCCCGTTCTTGCAGCAGGCCTGTCAAAGCACGGTATAGCTCAGGCAGAGAAAGCCATCATGACGACCGACAAATTCGTCAAAGAAATCACCGTAAAATTCCCTATCAGGCAGACAACCGTGACTGTCTGCGGTATCGCAAAAGGCGCAGGCATGATAGCCCCGAATATGGCTACGATGCTCGCATTTATTTTTACAGACGCGAATATTACTCAAAAAGCACTGGACAAGGCTTTGAAAATGAGCGTTTCCGATTCGTTTAACTGCATTACAGTAGACGGATGCATGAGCACAAATGATTCTGCGATAGTCATGGCAAACGGCGCAGGCGAGAATAAGGCCATCGATGAGAAAAATAATTTTGAGCCATTTGTGAAGGCGCTGGGTATTGTATGCCTTAAGCTTGCCAGGATGATGGTGGCTGACGGAGAAGGCGCGACAAAATTCATAGAGATAAAAGTAAAAGGGGCTTTAAGCCAAGCCGAAGCAAAAAAAGCGGCTCTGGCAATAGCGAATTCGAATCTTTTTAAGACAGCCATGTACGGGGAGAACCCAAATTTCGGAAGGATAGTCGCAAGCGTAGGCGCAAGCGGCATAAACTGCAAAGAAAAGGATCTAAAAATAAAACTGAGTGATTTAAAAAAGAAAGATATCAAAATAGAAGTGGCTTTGGGAAGGGGAAAATCAGAGTGCACGGTTTATACCTCTGACCTTTCTCCGGAATATATCAAGATAAACGCGGCTTATAATTAAAACCGGGGTTTATCCCCCTATAGATGAGGATAGCGATATGGAAGATGCGATCAAAAAAGCTGATGTTCTTGTAGAGGCTCTGCCTTACATAAGGGAGTTTAAAGGTAAAATCATAGTCATTAAATACGGCGGGAGCATCCTGGGAGATGACAAAATAAGAAACAGCGTGCTTGAAGATATTGTTTTTCTAAATTTTATGGGGCTCAAGCCTGTGCTTGTGCACGGAGGCGGGCCTAATATCAGCGACCGCATGAGGGCAACAGGCAAAAAAACAGATTTCGTGGACGGTATGCGCGTAACAGACGAAGAGACCTTGCTCGTCGTAGAGGAAGAACTGAAAAAATTAAACGATGTTATCGTAAAAGAGATAAAAGACCTGGGTTCCGAAGCTGTGGGTTTTAACGGCAAAGATAGGAATTTGATCGCGGCAGAGAAAAAGAAATCAAAGGTGGATCTGGGGCTTGTAGGCCATATAGTCGGGATCAGCACCAAAATCATATTTGAGGAACTTGAAACGGATAAGATCGTAGTTGTCCTGCCTATGGGCAGGGGCGCTGATAAAAAGGTATATAACGTTAATGCGGACGAAGCTGCTTCGAGCATCGCAGAATCGCTTAAAGCTGAGAAGCTTGTTTTATTGACCAATGTGCAAGGCATAATGCGGAATCCCGATGACCCGAATTCTTTTATATCGACTTTGACGAGAAAAGAGGCCAAAGCGCTCATAGAAGCCAATGTTGTAAGCCAGGGCATGATCCCTAAAGTAAATGCCTGTATCGAAGCGCTTGACAAAGGCGTGAAAAAGACCCATATAGTAGACGCATGCATACCTCATGCACTGCTTCTTGAGATATTCACGGATAAAGGTATAGGCACTGAGATAGTCCTGTAATTTTTCGCTCTTTAAAATGCATATGGCAGTATATTGAACGAATGTTGATTTTTGTGGGTGGCTTGGTTTGATTTTGAGCAGGGCCTCGGAAGGCCCTCAAGCGGGCATGGTTTGCTGCGAGCTAGATTACTCGCCAAGAGCGAGGGGCTGGAGTGGAGCGAAGTCCTGACACGCCGGGGCAGGACGAGCGTCCCTGCGAGAAACAAACCAAGACAGGACCCGCAAAATATCAGGTAGTCAGCGAGCGAGAAAACCGACAGAGGCATTAAAGCTATGAAAAAACAAGAGATATTCGACAGCTATAGTGAATACGTGGTTCCCAGTTACAATAAGATGCCGCTTGTCTTTGTCAAAGGCAAGGGCAGCTATATATGGGATATTGACAGTAAAAAATACCTGGATTTTTTCACCGGATGGGGGGTAGGAAATCTCGGCCACTGTCACCCTGCTGTAATGAATGCTGTGCGGGACCAGATTTCAAAACTTATTTTTATACCAAATAATTATTATAATCTGCCCCAAGCAAAGCTTGCAAAAGAACTGAACTTCTGGACAAAAGAGCCTTTTAAGGCATTTTTCTGTAATTCCGGAGCTGAGGCAAACGAAGCCGCGATCAAGCTGAGCAGAAAATTCGGAGAAGGCAGGTATGAGATAATTACTTTCGAGAATTCTTTTCACGGCCGGACTATTGGAGCTCTATCGGCAACTGGCCAGAAAAAATACCAGCAGGGTTTTGCTCCTTTGCTTGAAGGGTTTAAGACTGTAAAATTCAACGACCTTGCAGCTGTTAAATCAGCTCTGACGGATAAAACCGTGGGAATAATGCTTGAGCTTATTCAGGGAGAAGGAGGCATAAACATAGCTGATAAAGGATTTGTGCTTTCTTTGCGAAAACTCTGCGATGAACGCAAAATGCTTCTTATCATAGATGAAGTCCAGACAGGAATGGGAAGGACAGGAAAGATGTTTGCATGGCAGAATTACGGAATCGTCCCTGATATTTTCACCCTTGCAAAAGCTCTCGGAGGAGGTTTGCCTATCGGAGCCATGCTTGCTAAAAAAGAAATCTCAGATAATCTGTCTCCGGGCACTCATGCATCGACTTTCGGAGGAGGGCCTGTGATCTGTAAAGCTGCTTTAGCTGTTTTGTCAGCGCTTCAAAAGGAAAAGCTTCTGTCGAATTCAGCCAGCATGGGAGAATACCTGATTTTAAAGTTAAAAGGGCTTCAGAAGAAATATCAGGTGATTAAAGATGTCCGGGGAATGGGATTGATGTGCGGCGTGGAGCTTTCAAAAGAGGGCAAGCCTGTTGTTGAAGAATCTATTAAAAACGGGCTTTTGGTCAATTGCACGCACGATTATGTGATTCGGATCATGCCTGCCTTGAACACTACAAAGAAAGAGATCGATAAGGCGGCCGGGATCTTAGAAAAAGTTTTCGGAGAAACTAAACTATGAAAAAAGATCTTATATCAATAAGGACAATGAGCCTGAAAGAAATAAACGGGATTTTCGAGCTTACCGCGAAGATCAAAAAAAATCCGGCTGCATTTTCAAAGACCTTAAACGCTAAAACGCTTGCTTTGATATTCGAGAAGCCGTCTAACCGTACGTATGTTTCTTTTCATGTGGGCATGTATGAACTGGGCGGGAATTCGATTTATTTGGGTCCTGACCAGATAAAACTCGGCGTGCGCGAGACAGTGCATGACGTGGCGCAGACCTTAAGCCGCTATGTCCATGGAATAGTATTGCGGACTTTCGGCCATGAAAAGGTCCTGGAAATGGCAAAATACTCAAGCGTTCCCGTGATAAACGGGTTATCTGATCTTTCTCATCCGTGCCAGGCATTGGCTGATGTATTCACGATCAAAGAGAAATTCAAAAGATTTAATGGTATTACCCTGGCTTACATCGGAGACGGAAACAATGTCTGCCATTCTCTGCTTTATTGCTGTGCTAAAGTAGGTATTAATATCAATATAGCAACGCCTAAAGGTTATGAACCCAGTAATGAGGTTGTCAAAGGCGCAGAGCAATCCGCAAAGCTGTCAGGCTCAAAAGTAGAGCTGTCATATGATCCTCATAAGGCTGCAAAGGGGGCAGATGTTATTTATACTGACGTCTGGGCTTCTATGGGCCAGGAAAAAGAGGCTGAAGACAGAAAAAGGATTTTTAGGGATTTTCAGATAAATCGCAAACTTGTTTCTTTGGCTAATAAGAGATGTTATATTATGCATTGTCTGCCTGCTCACCGCGGAGAAGAAATAACGGATGAGGTCATTGACGGTAAGAATTCGATCGTGTTTGACCAGGCAGAGAATAGGCTGCACGTTCAGAAGGCAATACTCGTTAAACTGCTGAAATAGCGAATTCCCGTTCGGGACGGTACGCTTACTAACCGTTGCACCGTCCCGAACGGTACAACGGTTAAGGAGTAATGAGAATGAAGAAGATCGTGCTTGCATACTCAGGGGGATTGGATACTTCCTGCGCGATACGGTGGTTAAAGGACCAGGGTTTTGAAGTTGTTTGCTTCATAGCTGATCTGGGCCAGGGTGAAGATTTCCAGAAAATCGAGGCGCGCGGCCTTGCAGCAGGCGCTTCTAAGGTATACGTGAAAGACTTGCGCGATGAATTCATCCGCGATTTTATAATTCCTGCTCTTAAGGCAAATGCGGTCTATGAAGGAAAATATTTTCTTGCTACTGCTTTGGGCCGGCCGTTGATAGCCAAATACCTGGTTGAAGTAGCTCACAAGGAAAAGGCCGAGTATGTCGGCCATGGCTGCACAGGCAAAGGAAATGACCAGGTGCGTTTAGAAGTTACAACAGGCATCCTTGACCCAAAACTTAAAATAATAGCGCCTCTAAGGAGTTGGGAGTTTAAATCCCGCGAGGAAGAGATAGATTATGCGCAAAAATATAATATCCCTATAGATGTAACTAAGAAAAAGCCTTACAGCATCGACCGTAATATTTGGGGTATCAGCATCGAAGCAGGAGTGCTTGAAAATCTGGAACAGGAACCTCCTGAGGACGCTTATATCATCACAAAGAGCCCGACAGGCACTTCCAGTTATCCCAGGTACGTGGATATCTATTTTGAAAAAGGCGTTCCGAAGAAACTGGATGGAAAAATAAAAAAATTCAAAGAAATCATTGAGGAATTAAACGAAATCGGCGGCTCTCTCGGAATAGGAAGGTCTGATATGGTCGAGAACAGGCTTGTGGGTATAAAATCGCGCGAGATCTATGAAGCTCCTGCCGCGACAATATTACACACTGCTCACAGGGAGCTTGAAAGCCTTGTGCTTGACAGGGAGTTGTCGCATTTCAAAGAGATTATCTCGCAGAAATATGCCGAGCTTATTTATTACGGCCTCTGGTATTCGCAGCTAAAGAAGGCATTGGACGGCTTTGTAAACGTGACTCAGGAACACGCGACCGGTTCTATTAAATTAAAGTTGTTTAAAGGCACATGCACGGCTGTCAGCCGCAAGTCGATAAATTCCCTTTATAAAAAAGAACTTGCTACTTACGGCAAAGAAGACAAATTCGACCAGAAACTTGCTGAAGGTTTTATAAAGATATGGGGGATGCCTTATAAACGTTAGGTTGGTTAATTAGGTTGATTACGTTAGTCAAGTTAAAGACAAAAAAAAGAGGGCTAAAGATGGCTGAAAAATTATGGGGTGGAAGGTTCAAAAAAGAACTGGATGAGGGATTTTACCTTTTTCAGAAATCCATACAGTATGATCATAAGCTTGCCATATACGATATCTATCATTCAATGATCCACATAAGCGCTTTGGTGTATACGAAGGTCCTGTCTATCGAAGAAGCAAATAAGCTTGAGATGGCGCTCTTGGGTATTTTAAACGAGATAAAAGACGGGAAGTTTAAATACAACCCGCTTTCCGAAGACATACATACGGAGATACAAAACAGGCTCCAGAAGAAATACAAAAATATAGCCTTGAAAATGCACAGCTTCCGTTCGCGAAACGACCAGGTGGTGTTTGACGAGAAATATTACTGTATACATCAAGGCCTTGAGATCGGCAGGCTGATAGCTAAGGTGTTTGTGTCTTTGAGCGAACTCTCGAATAAATACAAAAACAATTTTTTTGTAGGTTATACCCACACTCGCAGGGCACAGGTGATAAAATTTACGAACTATATATTGAGTTTTGGCAGGATGTTTGAACGGGACCTGGAAAAAATAGAGAATTTCTGCAAAAATACGGAGATATTCATAGGTTCAGGAGCCTTGGCGGGAAGTTTTATAAAAGGCCAGGATTACGATAAAGCGATAAAACAGTTCATCAAAAAATATGCCCAGGATTTTCCCTTCAAGATATCGCTTGCAAATAATTCGCTTGATAACGTCAGCAACCGTGATTTTATCATAGACTTTTTGAGCATCCTTTCGGTCTTACAGATGCATCTTTCGCGCATGGCAGAGGATTTTATACTTTATTCTTCAAAGGAATTCGATTATCTGGACCTGCCTGAGGAGTTCTGCACAGGCTCAAGCCATATGCCCCATAAGAAAAATCCTGATTTTCTTGAGTTGGTGAGGGGCTATACTGGAAGGATATACGGAAATCTTTTATCTGTTTTGACCACGATGAAGGGATTGCCGCTTACATATAACCGCGATATGCAGTTGGATAAAGAGCCGTTGTTTTCGTCAGTGGATGTTGTTAAAGACGAGCTTGCGATCCTGGCAAAGTTTTTGGGCGGCGTAAGACTTAAAACAGGTGTTATTGAAAAGGCGCTGGAGGACGAAACTTTATATGCGACCGAGCTCGCCGAGTATCTTGTAGGCAAAGGAGTGCCTTTTAAAAAGGCGCATGAAATTATAGGAAGGTTAGTCAGGTATTCCGAGGAGAATAATTTAAAGCTAAAAGACATGGTCGATGAGATGCTGCTTGAGTTTTCTCCGCACTTAAAGAAAAAAGAAATCGAGAAGATCTTTACCCCGTCATTCGCAATCGGCACCAAGCGGTCAGTTAGCTAATACGGGGTCAGAATTGTTTTTTCAGAAGCATCCTAATCTGGTTTGGAAAAAGGGAAATTATGCACGAATTTAAATTTAGAGGAAATCAGTTGTATTGCGAGGGCATAAAAATACAGGAGGTTGCTGAAAGATTCGGCACACCACTTTATGTCTATAGTTATAGCACTTTTATTAACCATTACCTCAAGCTAAAAAAGGCATTCGGCCCGATCAAACCTTTGATCTGCTATTCGGTCAAAGCGAATTCCAATCTCTCGATCCTGAAAGCCCTTGTGGCCAAAGGTGCAGGACTTGATATTGTCTCTGGAGGAGAGCTTTTTAGGGCTTTAAAAGCCGGCTGTCCGCCATCTAAAATTGTCTATGCTTCAGTCGGAAAAACAGACAGCGAAATCAGGGAGGCTATTAAAAAAGGAATTTTATTTTTTAACGTGGAATCTTTGCCTGAACTTAAAAATATCAACCATATTGCCAGAAGACTGAAAAAAGTCGTAAATGTTGCCTTGCGGATCAACCCTGATGTCGAGCCAGGGACTCACCACTATATCACAACAGGTAAACTTACTAACAAGTTCGGAATAGATTTCGAGACAGCCAAAAAGATAATTGATTCAAGCAGAAAATTGGCAAACATAAGGATAAAAGGGATGCATATCCATATAGGCTCCCAAATAACGATAGCACGGCCTTTTGTCGAAGCTATTAAAAAGGTCACAGTTTTTATAAACAGACTAAAGGCTGAAGGAATAAGAATAGAGTATTTGAACATCGGAGGAGGCCTCGGAATTGTCTATAAAAAAGAGACACCTCAGACAGCAGTTGAATTCGCCCATAAAGTCCTGCCCATACTTAAAAAAAGTGGGCTGAAAATAATCATGGAGCCGGGCAGGTTTATCATAGGTTCGGCGGCCATATTGGTTGCGAAAGTGCTCTATGTTAAAAAGACCCCGCTTAAAAAATTTGTTATAGTGGACGCAGGCATGAACGATCTTATTCGTCCTTCTTTATACGACGCGCATCATGAGATTGTGACTTTAGTAAGATCAGGCAGTGATGCCGAGAAAGTCGAAGTCGTCGGCCCGATCTGCGAGAGCGGGGATTTTCTTGCCAAAGAAAGAACAATGCCCAAAGTCAAAGAAGGCGATTATCTGGCAGTGATGTGCGCAGGCGCTTATGGGTTTAGCATGGCAAGCAATTATAATTCCAGAAGAAGGCCCGCAGAAGTGATGGTAAAAGGTAAAAGTGTATTTCTTATCAGGTCAAGGGAGACATTAGAAGACCTGGTGCGCAATGAAAAGACCTTGAAAACATGAAAAAACAAATAGAATTTACTAAAATGGTGGCAGCTGGAAATGACTTTGTGCTGATAGATAACAGAAGGCCGCTTACAACAGAACGCAATCTGCCTATCTGGGCTAAAGCAATCTGCGACAGAAAATACGGCGTTGGAGCTGACGGGCTCCTTGTCTGGGGAAAGTCAAAGGCCGCAGACGCGAAAATGCGAATTTTTAACGCAGACGGCTCAGAAGCAGAGATGTGCGGAAACGGCAGCCGCTGTTTTGCTTTTTTCATAAAGGACAGGATCAGGAAAAACAACCTTGCCATTGCGACAAAAGCAGGGATTGTTCAGGCTCAAATACGCAAGGATTTTGTAAGGGTCAATCTGACAGATCCAAAAGAAGCAAAGTTTGAGATACCCATTAAAGTCTCAGGCAGGGCTATAAGAGTTAATTTTATAAACACCGGAGTCCCTCATACGGTAATATTCGTACAGGGCTTAGAGAATATCGATGTCGAAAGGCTGGGAAGGCAGATCAGGTTTCATAAACGCTTTGCGCCTGCAGGCACAAACGTAAACTTCGTCGAAGTCATAAGCTCTGATCTGATAAAGATAAGGACTTATGAAAGAGGCGTAGAAGGCGAGACACTTGCCTGCGGAACAGGCTCGACTGCAGCTGCATTGATCACAGCAGCTAAATCTAAGGCTGTGAATCAGACAAGGATCGATGTTTTGACCAAAGGCGGTGAAGTCTTAAAAATATATTTTAAGAACAGAGGGAACAAATTCGAAGATGTCTGGCTTGAAGGCCGGGCAAAAATAGTTTACAAAGGGGTGTATAATGTTTAAAGGCTCTATTGTCGCTATTGTAACGCCTTTTGCCTTAAAAGGAAAAAGATTTGAAGTCGATGAGAACAAATTAAGAGAATTGATTGAATTTCAGATTAAACACGGCACTTCGGGTATTGTGCCTTGTGGCACTACAGGCGAATCCGCAACGCTTTCCTTTGAAGAACACGAAAGAGTCATTGAGATCACTGTTGACCAGGTTGAAAAAAGGGTGCCGGTTATTGCAGGCACAGGTTCGAATTCTACCGAAGAAGCTATCATGCTGACAGAGCACGCTGCAGAAGCAGGAGCGGATGCGTCTTTGCAGGTCGCTCCGTATTATAACAGGCCGACGCAGAAAGGTCTTTACGAACATTTTAAAGCCATTGCTGAAGCTGTTGATATCCCCATGGTATTGTATAATATTGCTTCGAGGACTGGCGTCAATATCGAGCCCGAGACAATAGCCAAGTTAGCTGCGGACTGCAAAAATATCGTAGGGGTAAAAGAGGCGTCGGCAAATCTTGAACAGATGTCCAGGATAAAAGCGCTTTGCCCGGAAGAGTTTGACCTGATTTCAGGAGACGATGCGCTTACATTGCCTGTTTTGTCGATCGGAGGCACAGGGATAATTTCCGTAGTCGCAAACATCGTGCCTCAGGATGTATCAAAGCTTGTCAGTGAATTTCACATCGGAAATATTAAAAAGGCACAGGAAATGCATTATAGATTATTGCCGCTGATCAAAGCGATGTTCATTGAGACAAATCCTATTCCCATAAAAACAGCTATGGGATTATTAAGGATGTGCCAGCCTGACCTTAGGCTTCCGATGTCGAAGATGCTTCCGGAAAACCATGAGAAATTAAAAAAAGCGCTTAAGGATTACGGGCTGTTGGAATAATTTATTCTGTGGGGCAAAATTATAACAGGAGTTAACGATGATCAAACTGGGCATAGCCGGCGTAAGCGGCAAAATGGGTAGAAGGATCTTTGAACTGGCGCAGCATGATAAGAATTTCGAGGTGACCCTTGCGCTTGAAAGAAAGGGAATACCTGAAATCGGAAAAGAGCTGGGCAGGATCAAGATATCGTCGAGCGCTGACGGATTGTTCCTTGTGGATGTATTCGTGGATTTTACCTCTCCTGAAGGCGCTGAAACAAATCTGGATTATGTTGCCAGGTATAAAAAGGCTTTAGTGTTGGGGACTACAGGTTTAAGCGAGAGTCAGATAAAAAAAGTCGAAGATGTCTCTAAGGTGGTTCCTGTGGTATTTTCTCCGAACATGTCTATCGGAGTCAATGTCTTATTTGCGATATTGCCTGAGCTTGCAAAAAAACTCGGGCCCGATTACAATGTCGAAATAGTCGAAGCGCATCATAAGGCAAAAAAGGACGCGCCTTCGGGGACAGCGAAAAAAATGGCCCAGGTCATTAACGAAGCCGCGGGAAAAGAGGTCCCTACCCACTCAATAAGGCTGGGAGATATTATAGGGGATCACACAGTTATTTTCTGCGGGAATTCAGAACGCATCGAAGTAAAACACCAGGCTCATACAAGGGATTTATTCGCTCTCGGCGCAATTAAAGCTGCAAAGTGGATCGCAGGAAGGCCCGCCGGATTATACACGATGCAGGATGTTCTGTTTCGCTAAACAGCAATACATTCCGGGATTGTCACGCACAGACATTTTGGGATTGGAAATGGTTAAAGGAGAAAAATGGACGCTTTGTTAAAGAATATCTTAGATGCAGCAGGTGTTTCCGGAAACGAAGAGGAAGTAGCAAAGATCATGCAGCTAGAACTCAAAAAAACATGCGATAACGTGCATATCGATACGTTCGGAAACGTCATTGCGCGCAAAGGAAAAGGAAACAAAAAGATAATGCTCTGCGCTCACATGGATGAGGTAGGTTTGTTGGTCAAACATATCTCAAAGGAAGGGTTTATCAATTTCATCAAAGTGGGCGGGATAGACGACCGCATCCTTTTAGGAAAAAAAGTTTTGATCAAGGCTAAAGACGGGGATGTGACGGGTATCATCGGTTCAAAGCCCGTGCATCTGCAAAAAGAGGAAGAAAGAAAGCACCCTGTAAAATACGAGGACATGTTCATCGATATCGGCTGCAGGACAAAAGAAGAAACTGAGAAAAAAGTCCAGATAGCTGATCAGATCGTCTTCGATTCCGATTCAGGGAAATTAAACGGGAATCTCTATTACGGAAAAGCGATAGACAACAGGGCCGGCTGTTATGCGCTGATAAAGATCATGGAGAGATTAAAGGTAAAGGCAGAAGTCTATGCCGTTGCAACTGCGCAGGAAGAAGTAGGTTTAAAAGGCGCAAGGACATCGTCTTTTAAGATAAATCCTGATTTTGCCCTGGCTATCGACACCACTGTTGCAGGGGATACCCCTGGCATCAGGGATACGGAATCAAGCCTTAAAGTCGGAGGCGGAGTCGCAATAACGATCATAGAGGCAGCAGGCAGAGGCGTGATCGTAAGTAAGAAAATAAAAGAAATGTTTATCGAGACCGCAAAGAAAAACAAGATAAAATACCAGATAGACGTTCTTGAGGGCGGTATGACCGACGGAGCTATTATTTATATGAACAGGGAAGGGATCGCCACAGGCGTTTTAAGCGTGCCAACAAGGTATGTCCATGCTCCGATCGGCGTGTTCAACATAGAGGATGTAAACAATTGCGTGGAATTAGCGATCAAGATAATAGAAGAAGTAGCAAAAAATTAGACAGCGAAGGAGAAACAATGGAATTTACTTTTTCAAGGCGTTTAGAGGAATTGCCGCCTTATCTTTTCCTTGAGATAGATAAGGCAAAGAGAAAGGCAAGGCAGGAAGGCAGGGATATTATAGACTTCGGAGTCGGAGATCCTGACCAGCCGACTCCGCAGTTTGTTATCGAGTCCTTATATAAAGCTGCAAACGACCCGGCTAACCATCGTTATGCCTTGGATCAGGGAATGCCGGCTTTGCGGCTCGCGATTTCAGACTGGTATCGCAAAAGATTTTCAGTCTCGCTTGAGCCGGAATCCGAGATCCTGCCTTTGATAGGCTCAAAAGAGGGCATAGCCCATTTTCCCCTTGCATTTTTAAATAACGGCGATTATTCACTTGTGCCTGACCCGTGTTATCCTCCTTATAAAGGCGGGACGATTTTTGCAGGCGGCAGGGTCCTTCTTACTCCGCTTTTAGAAAAAAATGACTTTCTTCCGGATATCAAAAAGATCCCCGAAGCAAAACTTAAAAAAGCGAAAATCATCTATCTTAATTATCCGAATAATCCTACCGGTGCAACCTGCGAAAAAGATTTTTACGGCAGCGTTATTGAGTTTGCTCGCCGGCACAGCCTCATAGTCATTTCTGATCTGGCCTATTCTGAAATGTCTTATGACGGATACAGGCCGCCCAGCATCCTGGAAGTTGAAGGCGCAAAAGACGTGGCTGTTGAATTCCACTCTCTTTCTAAAACGTATAATATGACAGGCTGGCGCGTTGGCTGGGCATGCGGCAATAAAAGCCTTGTAGCGGGTCTGGCCAAAGTTAAATCAAACGTAGATTCGGGTATTTTTTCGGCGATACAGATAGCTGCTACGGTTGCTTTGCAAGCAGATGACAGCCACGTACAGAAGATGTGCAGAATTTACCAGGCCAGAAGGGATATTCTGGTAGACGGCCTTAATTCTTTAGGCTGGAAAATAAAAAAGCCCAGGGCTAGCTTTTACGTATGGGCTAAAATACCGAGGGGCAAACAATCAATAGGATTTGCCGGTGAAATTTTGGAAAGGGCAAATATTATTGTGACCCCTGGGATCGGCTTCGGTAAATACGGCGAAGGATATATCCGTTTTGCCCTTACTGTAAACGAAGACAGGATCAAAGAGGCCCTTGATAGACTAAAAAAGATCAGGTCTTGAAACCCATATTACCGTTCGGGACGGTACATGTACCGTCCCGAACGGTACAACGGTTAAATGGCGATTTGTCATATAGCAATAGGTTCGAATCTGGGTGAAAGGCGTTACTATATTGATGCGGCTATAAAAAAAGTACGTATGCTTACCTGTACGCGCGTCAAAAAAATCTCTCAAATAATCGAAAGCCTGCCAGCTGGAGGGCCTCCTCAAGGTCCTTATCTGAACGCAGTATTTGAAATCGAAACTGACCTCTCGCCTTATCAGCTACTTCAGGAGCTTCAGAAAATAGAATCGTCTCTGGGCCGGGTAAGGGCTGTTACAAACGGCCCCAGGACTATCGATCTGGATATACTGACTTACGGCGATATTTGCATGAATGAGGATGCGCTTTGCATCCCCCATCCGCGTATTCTCGAACGCGATTTTGTGATGGCCCCTCTGATTCAAATCGCGCCCGAAGCACTAGCCCGAGCCAAAAAGCAGCTTAAAAAAACCGTAAGTAAAAAAAAGAAAGCCCGGAAAGGCAAATCAAAAACATGAAAATAATCCGAAGCATAACAGAGATGCAGAGGACAGCTGGGAAGTTTAAAAGAAACGGCAGAACAATAGGCTTTGTCCCGACTATGGGCGCTTTGCACGAAGGACACTTAAGCCTTATACGCAGGGCGAATAAAGAAAATGAGATCACAGTAACAAGCATTTTTGTCAATCCGATCCAGTTCGGGCCGGCAGAGGATTTTAGATTTTATCCCCGTCCTTTTAAACAGGATGCAGCCCTCTGCAGGAAAGAAGGAGTTGATTTTATATTTTATCCGGGCCCGGAACAAATGTACCCGCCGGGGTTTAAGACTTATGTCGACGTATTTGAAATGGGAGACTTCTTATGCGGACCTTTGAGGCCGGGCCATTTCAGGGCTGTCACTACGGTTGTGAGCAAACTTTTTAATATTGTTTTTCCCACAGCCGCATATTTCGGCCAGAAGGATGCGCAGCAGGCAGTCATAATTCAAAGGATGGTAAAGGATCTGAACATACCCGTAAAAATAAAGGTCATTCCCACGGTAAGAGAAAAAAACGGCTTGGCGCTGAGCTCAAGGAATATATATTTAAGCGCCTCTGAAAGAAAGGACAGCGTTGTTTTATCCGAGGCTTTAAAGTCTGCAAAAAAGATGATCCTCTCGGGCAGGAGAAACGCCGATACGATCATCAAGGCGATGAGGAAGCTGATCTCTGCCAAAAAGAACGCAAAAATCGAGTACATCTCGGTTGTAGGCCTTGAGGATCTAAAACCTCTTAAAAAAATACAGGAAAAGTGCCTTGTGGCGCTGGCTGTGCGTTTCGGCAGGACGCGCCTTATCGATAATATAATCGTCAAATCATGAAAAAGAAAGTTAAGGTAGGCATTGTAGGCTGCGGCGCAATAGGGACTTCCCTTGCAAAGGCAATAATGAAAAATTTTTCAAGACAAACGCAGCTCGCAGCGCTTTATGATATAGATGACAATAAGGCTTTGCGCCTTTCAGTCCTTGTTTCAAAAAACAAAAAATCAGCTGTCACCTCGTTAAAAGCCCTGATAAGTAAATCGGACCTGGTAATCGAAGCAGCGCATGCGGATTCTTCCTGGGACATAGCCAGAAAAGCCCTGGGCTCAGGCAGGGATATAATGATAATGAGCGTAGGCGGTATTGTAGCCCATCATAAAAAACTGCAGGGATTAGCCTACAGGAATAACGCCCATGTGTTTATCCCCAGCGGCGCCGTCTCAGGCGTTGATGCGCTGAAAGCGGCAAGCTTCGGGAAAATTAAAAAAGTCACCCTTACTACGCGAAAGAACCCTTTGTCATTTAAAGGCGTGGATTACGTAAGGTCGAAAAAAATAGACCTCGAAAGGATACATAAAGAAAAAACACTTTTTTCCGGCACTGCAAGCCAGGCGATGAAATATTTTCCGCAGAACATAAACGTAGCCGGAGTTTTGAGTATGGCAGGCATAGGAAAGGATAAGACGCTCGTCAGGATAATAGCCGATCCAAAGACCCAAAAAAACATCCACCAGATAGATATAGAATCGGATGCGGCAAAGGTTTATACAAGGACCGAGAATGTCCTGCATCCGCAAAATCCGAAGACAAGTTTCCTGGCAGTTCTTTCTGCTGTGGCGACTTTAAGGCAGATCCTGGAACCTGTCCGGGTAGGGACATGATGGAAAATCAAAATAGCGAGAGGAGGTGAAAAAGGATATGGCAGAGAAAGCGGTAAAGGTAGGTGTGAAGAGGCAGAAAGGTTACCTGTACTACGTCGATAAACAGGGTGATGTCTCCTGCGCCAAGATGGCAAGAGGCAAGGATAAAGGCGGCAAACCCAAAAAGGTAGCCAAATGCGGAATCAAAAGAAAAGAAGGATATCTTTACTTCGTAGACAAGCAGGGTGATGTCTCTTGCGCAAAGATGCTCAGAGGCGGCAAGAAAAAAAAGAAGAAAAGATAATCTTTTACGGAAATAAAGCCCCTGTGAAAAAAAATCAGTCCTTTTGCAGGGGCTTTATTCTTAAGATCAAATGGAAGAATTTATAGTCATAAGAGGCGCAAAAGAGCACAACCTCAAAAACATAAACCTGAGGCTGCCCAGGAACAAGTTTATCGTAGTCACGGGACTTTCGGGTTCGGGCAAGTCCAGCCTTGCCTTTGATACCATATACGCCGAAGGCCAGCGCCGTTATGTGGAAAGCCTGTCCAGTTATGCGAGGCAGTTTTTGGAGCAGCTGCAAAAGCCGGATGTGGAATACATAGAGGGGTTGTCTCCGGCTATTTCGATCGAGCAGAGGACTGCCGGAGGAAATCCGCGTTCTACCGTTGCCACTCAGACCGAAATATTCGATTACTTAAGGCTTCTTTTTGCCAGGATAGGAAAGTTGAGCTGTTATAAATGCGGCCAGCCCATAGAGCGCCAGAGCTCTCAGGAGATAATCGAACAGGTCTTTATGCTTTTTAAAGATAAACAAATACAGATACTCGCTCCTATTGTAAGCGGAAAAAAGGGCGAATATAAAGATATCTCAAAACAGATACAGAAGGCAGGATTTGTCCGCTGCCGTATAGACCAAAAAACCTACGAAGCGCCTTTTGAAATAAAACTGGATAAATATAAGATACATAATATAGAAACAGTGGTTGACCGGCTGGCAGTAAAAGCCGAAAATAAATCAAGGTTGACAGACTCTGTGGAGACAGCGCTTAAGGCAGGCAAAGGCCTTGTCATCGTGGCCGGCGAAGGACAGCCCGATAAATTTTTCAGCGAACAGTATGCGTGCACGAAATGCGGTATCAATCTTTCAGAAGTGCAGCCTCGCCTTTTTTCTTTTAATTCTCCCTATGGGGCATGTCCCGCATGCAACGGCCTAGGAATAAAACTTGAATTTGACCCTGACCTTGTAATTCCGGACAGGAATAAATCAATAAACGAAGGGGCTATCCTTGCCTGGAAAAGAGGGGGCAAGGGTTATATCCTGTATTACCGCTGGCTGATCAGAGAGCTGGCTCATATAATGGATTTTGACCTGGATGCGCCCTTTAAAAATTTGGGAAGGCACATCCAGGATGCCATACTTTACGGCACCAGTGAATATGTCGGCAATAAACCCTTTGAAGGGGTCATCCCTCACCTTGAAAGATTATTCCACCAGACAGACAGCGAATATTTAAAGGCTGAGATCCACCGTTTCATGTCAACGCTTCCGTGCCCCGAATGCAAAGGCTCAAGGCTTAAAAAAGAGGCCATGGCAGTTACTGTCAACGGGAAAAACATATATGAATTGACGACAATGCCTATCAAAGAATCCCACGGATTTTTCAGCGGCATTTCGCTGACAGAAAGGGAAAGGCTTATAGCCCATCAGATTTTAAAAGAAATAGTCCAGCGTTTACAGTTCTGCATAGATGTCGGGCTTGATTATCTGACGCTGGAAAGGAAAAGCTCTACCCTTTCCGGAGGAGAAGCGCAGAGGGTCCGGCTTGCTACTCAGGTAGGATCGGGCCTGGTAGGGGTTTTATACATCCTTGATGAGCCCAGCATTGGCCTGCACCAGAAAGACACCGCAAAGTTGATCGCGACCTTAAAGGCGCTGCGGGATCTGGGAAATACCCTTATTGTGGTCGAACACGACGAATCCGTAATACGCTCTTCGGATTATGTGGTTGATCTTGGGCCGGGAGCAGGAAGGCACGGCGGAAGAGTGATTTTTTCAGGGACAAAGCAAGACTTATTGAAATGCAGGGATTGCCTTACTGCAAAATATTTAAGGCGGGAATTAAAAATAGAGATCCCTTCTGCCAGAAGGCCCTTTAAGGACAGAAAATTCCTTGAAATAAAGGGCGCCAGCGAACACAATCTTAAAAACATAGACGTAAAATTCCCTTTGGGGGTATTTGTCTGCGTGACCGGAGTCTCGGGTTCGGGCAAATCCACTCTGATAGACGACATACTTTACAAGAGCCTTATGAGAGAGCTTTATCAATCTAAGGAAAAACCCGGAGCCTTCCGGCAGATCAAAGGCCTTGAGAATATAGACAAGGTAATAATGGTCGACCAGTCTCCGATAGGAAGGACTCCGCGTTCTAATCCGGCTACTTATACGGGAGTATTCGGCCAGATAAGGGATATTTATAGCAGGCTTCCCGAAGCAAGGAGCCGCGGCTTTAAACCGGGGAGGTTTTCTTTTAACGTAAAGGGCGGCCGCTGCGAGGCATGCATGGGAGACGGCATCAAAAAAATAGAGATGCACTTTTTACCGGATATTTACATCAAATGCGACGTATGCAAGGGCAGGCGGTTTAATGAGGCGACTCTGGAAGTCGAGTATAAGGGAAAATCCATCGCAGATGTGCTTGAGATGACGGTTGAAGAAGCCCTTAACATTTTTGATAATATCCCCAGGATAAAAAATATTCTTATCACCCTTTATGACGTGGGCCTGGGTTATATACAGCTTGGCCAGTCTGCCACGACTTTGTCCGGCGGAGAGGCGCAGCGCATCAAACTGTCAGCTGAATTAAGCAAAAGGGCTACGGGAAAGACTTTATATATCCTGGATGAACCTACGACAGGCCTTCATTTTGCCGACGTCGAAAAACTTGTTTCTGTGCTGCAGCGGCTTGTGGACCGCGGCAACACCGTTATCGTAATAGAACACAACCTCGAAGTCATAAAATCTTCAGATTATGTCATCGATCTCGGCCCTGAAGGCGGAGACATGGGAGGCCATCTTGTGGCAAGCGCAAGCCCCGAAGAACTTATCAAAGAGGGCCGCTCTTACACAGGCCAGTTTTTGAGAAAGGTATTGAATAATAAATGAAGAAGTGGTATAGTTTAAAGATTAACGAAAGAATAATTTCAAATGGATGAAGCCAAAAATATAAGATCCAGAAGCAATAGACCCAGATGCGGGCCGTTTTTGATGGCCGTAGTCTGTATCTTGGCATTTTTTCATTGCCCTTTTGCCAAAGCCCAGGAAGACTCGAAAGAAGCAGAAGCTCTTTTTGTAGCCCAGAAGGCATTCGACGACGGATTTTATGACGTGGCATTGTCGTTATTGGACCGCTTTCAGAAGAATTATCCTTCCTCACAAAAAACTGCGGAAGTCAATCTGCTGCTGGGCCAGTGTTATTTCCATCAGAATAAATTCCTTGAAGCCCTAAAGAAATTTGAGGATATACTTGATGAGCCCGGGGCAAAGGAAATCAAAGACGCCGTCCTTTACTGGATCGCTGAGGTGCATTTTAAAGGCAATAACTTTTCAAAGGCCGCTTCGTATTACAAGATGATAGTGGAAGGTTTTCCTCAGTCGCAGTATCTTGCTTCGGCGTATTATTCTCTGGGCTGGTGCTTGTTCCAGGAAGGTTATTTCAAAGACGCCCTTGAAAATTTTAAGAATGTTGAGCAGAAGTTCCCTCAGCATCCTCAGGTCCAGGAATCGGGTTTCAAAATAATAGAATGCCTTTATAATCTAAAGGATTATGCGGCTCTTAAGGAGAGGCTTAAATCCTATCTTAAATCGGCTTCCAAAGACGCTTCAAAGACCTCTTACCTTTATTTTTATCTGGCTGAAGCTGATTACTATTTGAATAATTTTAACGATGCGATAGAGGAATACGAAAAAACGATCCAGGGCTCAGCTGAGCCCAAGATCCAGGCATTGGCAGGATTAGGCATGGGATGGGGGTATCTTAAACTAAAGCAGTATGCTAAAGCAGAAGAGGCGTTTTTAGCCGTCAATCCGGACAGCCTGGAAAAACGCAGCCAGGAGGTACTTTACCTGGGCAAGGCCGTGCTTTATTTTGAAACGAATAGATTTCAGGAAGCAAAAAACATCTATGACAGCCTGATAAGCGGCACTTCGGAGCCCGTGGTGCTGCTTCAGGCTTATCTGGGCAAAGCAGACACGCTTTACAATCTGAATGATTACCAGGAGTCTATAAAAACATACAGGGAGGCATCCGAAAAAATAGGTTCCAAACCGCTTCCCGGGGAATTGATAGACAAATTGCATTACGGGCTTGCGTGGGCATACCTTAAAGAGGGTGAATTCAAGCAGGCCATCCCGGAATTTCAGAAGATAGTAAAACACAGCGAAGATAAGATCTTCAAAATAAGCGCGCTCTGTCAGATAGGAGACGCTTATCAGGACTCAGGCGATCTCGCAAAGGCCCTTCAGACTTATGACAGCATACTCAAAGACTACCCCGACAGTTTTTACGGTGATTACGTTCAATACCAGACTGGCCTGACGATGCTCAGACTCTCGAATTACGAGGGAGCTATATTGAGTTTCTTGAACTTCAAGTCGAAATTCCCGAATTCCAAGCTTGCGGATGACGCGGCTTATGCGCTGGGCCTGGCGTATTTCCAGAAGCAGGATTACGCATCCAGCAGGGAAATATTCGAAAAGTTCGACAGGGATTTTCCGGACAGCCTTATGGCAAGCCAGGCAATGTATCTTCTGGGCACAAGCCTTTACAATCTCCAAGAATACAGCCGCGCGATAGAGGTCTTCAAGAATATCACTCGGTCTTTCGGCCAGGATACTGAGCTGGTGCAGAGGGCCGAATATGAAATAGCCGATTGCTACTATCAGATGGGCAATGAAAAAGAGTCTCTTGCGAGGTTTAACATGCTGCGCGCAAAATACCCTGATTCAAGCCTGACAGCCGAGGTCATGTGGTGGTTAGGGGAGTACTATTACAGGAAAAACGATTTAAATCTGGCGCAGCGGTATTTTTCTTCTCTGATACAGGATTTTCCCGGCAGCAATCTTGTGGCAGACGCATATTACGCCATCGGTTCGATATATACGCAGGAATCAAGGTATCAGGAAGCGGTAGATAGTTTTACTAAAGTAATAGAACTCAGCCAGTCAGATCTTGCGGGACAGGCGGCAGTTGCTTTAGCAGACATACACGCAAAACAGGGCAAATTTGATCTGGCAACCCAGATTTATCAGGAAAAGGCCCAGCAGTATCCTAACCTTTCTCATCTGATTTATCCGAAGATCGGGGATATCTTTGTAAAACAGGCAAGATACGAAGATGCCCTGGATTTTTACCTCAGGAGCCTGTCAGTGGTCCCCATAAGAGAAACAGCTGATGTCCATTTTAAGATAGCAGAGGTGTTTCAGGCCCAGGGTAAGACCGGCCAGGCAGTGGAGGAGTACCTGAAAGTGACCTATCTCTATGCGCAGGATCTGGAACTCGGGATAAAGGCATTCCTGCGGGTTGCAAAGGCATATGAAGACCAGGATAATTTTAAGGAAGCGGTCAAGATCTACAGGAAGGTAATTTCTCTAAACGTCCCCGAATCGAAATACGCCCAGGAAAGAATAGAATCCATAGAATCGCAGGGAGAGGCTAAAAAATAGGCAAGTTACGGGAGGATCAAGATGGACTTGTATAAAATGAGTCTTTTGCAGATATTGCTTGCAGGCGGGCCTTTGATGTGGCCGATATTGCTGTGCTCGATTTTTGCCGTGGCAATCGTCGTGGAAAGATTATGGTATTTGCGCAGGATAGATATAGACACCCAAGACTTTTTTACAAATCTGCTGGATAAGATTAAAAGGCACCAGATCAAGGAGGCGCTGGATGATTGCGACAGGATACAGCATCCTGTAGCAAGGATATTTAAATCAGGCGTTTTAAAATACGACAGGCCGCGCTCCCAGATAAGAGAAGCTATCGAGGACGCCTCTTTATATGAGATACCTAAACTTGAAAAGAATCTTTCAGCGCTTGCCACTGTAGCGCATATTGCGCCGTTACTGGGGTTTCTCGGGACTGTGACCGGGATGATCAGGTGTTTCCAGATAATACAGGCAAAAGCAACAGTATTTAATCCGGTAGTGCCTGCAGATCTTGCAGGAGGGATATGGGAGGCATTGCTTACTACAGTAGCGGGCCTGGTCGTCGCTATACCTGCTTTTGTGGTTTATAACTACCTTGTAAGCCGCATAAACAACATCATACTTGAAATGGAAAGGGCATCGACCGAACTGGTAAATTTCCTGACCGAATAACCGATGAAATTCAATCGTCATCTAAAAGTCGAACACGGCCTAAAAAGCATGGATATCGCTCCGCTAATCGATATAATATTGCTTTTATTGATATTTTTTATGCTGACCTCTACGTTCCTGAACCGGACCGGCATAAGCGTGAATCTGCCGGGTTCGATTACCGGGGAGATAATCAGTAATGACTTTGTCGAGATAGTCTTAAACAGCAAAAACGAATTTTTTGTCAACTCAAAGCAGCTTGATTTTGAGGAACTCAAAAATTTTATAAAACAATTGTCCGGCAAGGACGTCTCGGTGCTTATTAAGGCTGACAGGCGGGCCAGGCTTTCAGGCGCAGTCCAAATATGGGACCTTTGCCGCCAGTCCGGATTATCCCGGATTAACATTGCGACAGACCAGAAATGACAAACGCGTATTTTAAGAGTTCGGTGATACTTTCATTATTCGGCCATTTCTGCGTTCTTTTTCTTTTTAGTTTTTCTTTTGCAAGGCTTATCCCTGAGCGCGATTATTCGCCTCTTGTTTTCCTGGGGCAGCTGTTGCCAAAAAATTTTTCTCAGGATGCCGGATACCAAACAGCCTCAAGCCCGGCAATAACGCCCCGGCTTTATAACAGGTTTGCCCGGTCTATACCCCAAAAAGAAAAAGAAGAGCAGTTTGTTTTAGCCAGGTATTGTGTCAAGCCCAAAACGGAATTAGCATTCAATATGCTTAAGGCGGATTTTATTGAACAGAAGCCCACAGCGGTTCAGGTGCTTTTACCTCAGGAATCCGTTATTATGTTTCATCCGCTTTTGCCGTATCAACTCCAGCTGTATTTTAAAGACAGGCAATCCGTGCACATCGAATTGATGTTTAATATCATCCCAAGCGGAGAAAGGAATTTGATTTTAGTAAAAAGAAAAATTTCATCGGGCAATTTAGAGGCGGATCTTCTCAGCAAAAGGTATATAGAGCATTACCTTTTTATTCAACAGGCGAGGTTTTCGCCTAATGTATGGAAGACAGTAAAGATAGACCTGTCTAACGATTAAGCGATCAGGGAGCCTGTGATGTTTACGCTTGATTTTTACTGGTCATTGGCGTTTTTTATGGTAGTTCTGTTGCTTCCTGTCTTATTTTTAAGTCTCGGCGGAAAAAAGCAGAAGAGCAAGGAGCTTTTTTTAAATCCTGAATTCATCTGGTTCTGTTCGGTCTGCACATATACTTATATCAATACTAAGCAGGATTCGATTTCCTTGTGCCCGAGGTGCGCAAGTTACAACAAAAAGAAATCCTGATTTTAACTCTATGCCGTCATAAGGGATAAATTAATAAAAAAATATTGACATGCACCGAATTTATCATAAAATAAATCAGGAGGCGGGATTAAATGATCACTGAGATAGGTATAGTAGCAGGAGAAATATGGCATTATCTGGACCAGCACGGACAGGTGAGTCTTTTTGCTCTTGTGTCCGGGATAGATAAGCCCAGGGATGATGTTCTTATGAGCCTGGGATGGCTTGCGCGCGAAGGACATGTGATCCTTCAAAAGTCAGAAGATGACTATACTGTTTCATTGAGGAAAGACAACGAAACTTAAAAAATGAAAAATATCAATAATAAGGGAATAGCATTGTATCTTGTTTTAGCGGTGCTTCTTATAGTCATAATTTTCGCAAACATCGTATTAAGCGTCATCTCAAGCCAGTCAAGGCTTACCCACCACAAGGTCAGGCGCATTCAGGCATATTATGCTGCGCAGGGAGGTATTAACGCAGCGCTTGAAGGCTTAAAGGCAAACGATACTGCATGGGTCCCTGTTCCGGACACATCACCTAGGACAGTAACGATATGCCATACAGGTGCAGGCTGTAACTTCGCTGATGACGATCTTCCGGCAGCAATAAATTCTATAGTTATCAGAATAGGCCCGAGAGATGCTGCTGGAATGCCTGTAAACGCGACAGTCAATTACGACTCTGATTAGCCCTTCCCACAATAACTTTCCTAAATAACATCTCAAAATCACTTTTAATACATTGAGTTCCCTCCTCTATTTGGTTCAATTAAAGTAAATATAAGTAAGATTAAGTAAGATAAGTTAATATTGAACTATATTAATTAATAATAGTGTATTAAACAATACAATAATATAAAACAATATTAATTTTTATGAAAAAACATAAATTTTTAAAAAAAACACTTGACAGATTAAGTCTTTTATGATTAAATTAAATCTACCATAGTTTTTAATAAAATAAACTAAACTTGTATGAATAGGCTAATCAATATTGAAGAATTGGCAGATTATCTGAGATTACAGAAGCAGACCATTTATAATTGGCTTAACCAGGGTAAGATCGCCGGCATAAAAGTCGGCGGAGTCTGGAGATTTGACCGCAAAGATATCGATGATTGGTTAAAGAGCAGGAGAAGAATGGCGAAAATAGAGGTCAAACAATGAGCATTTTAAGTATTTATTTCGGCCCTAAAGTCATAAGCCTTGTTGAGTCAGAAGGCAAAAAGATTGTCAACAGTGTTCTGGTGCCTCAGGCAACAGGAATATCCAGCAGTTTTGACGAAAAGGTCCCGGATGAGACAAAAATAGCCACACTTCTTAAAGATGAATTAAGAAAAAATAACATCGAAATCAAAGAAGCTAATGTAGTCCTGCCTGGAAAAGATTTGATCATAAGGACATTTCATATGCCTGTCTTGCCGGCTTCTGAGTTATACAATGCCGTCCGTTTTGAAGCAAAAAAACACATCCCATTTAAAATAGATGAGTTGGTATGCGATTTCCAATTCCAGTTGGATAAAAGCACCCGTAAGAATTTTGTCCTGTTTGTAGGTATAAAAAAGGAAATCCTCGATAAATACATGTCCATATTGGCCCAGCTGGATATAAAGGTCAGCTCCGTTGAATATTCAGGTTTCGGCCTTTTGAGGATGCTTAATCTCGCAAAGGTTAAAGAAAAAGGGATTTATGCTGTGATAAATACCGACCTCGCTGAAGAAGACGAGATAAACTTTGTGGTCCTTGAAAACGGATTCCCGCTTTTTAACAGGGACATAATTCTTGCTGGAGAATCGCCTCTTGAGGCTGTAAACGTGACAAAGATGGCTATTTCCGAGCGCCTGGAAAAGCTAAAGGCGGAACTTCGCATCTCTTTTGATTTTTATCTGCGTAAATTCCCCACAAAGAACATAAACAACGTCTTTATCGTATCTTCCGAAGAATACCGTACGGAACTTGACGGGTTTGTCAAAGAGCGCGGCCTGGCAACGCAATTTTTGGATGTTAAAAATCTGACTGAACAGCCCGTTGCTTTTTCTTTAAGTTTCTTTAAGGCCTTTGCCGGATGCCTCGTTAAAACCGTAAAAAGAAGTTTAAAAATAGACCTGTTGCAGACCAGGGCAAAGTCCCAGGGCCAGGCTGTGAGCATGTTTGGGATAAGAGTGCCTGCGTTTTTGCAAGACATTAAGATCAATTTAAGGATCGTAATATCAGCAGTATGCGTTATCCTTATCACCTTCATAGTAAATTTTTACAGACAGCAGCCCATAATAAGAGAGATCAGCCAGATCATTATTTCCTCACCCAGGGTTCCCTCGGTCCCTCAGGACAAATCTTACGAAGAGTTAACTCAAATAGCCCAGCAATACAAAGAGAAAATAACAACTTTGAATATTCTTCTAAAAAAAAGGCTTTTTGTGACAGGTTATCTCGACGGATTGCCGCGCGTTATGCCCAAAGGTGTATGGCTTAGGGAGTTAGCATTGAGAAACGATGATAAAGGTTTATACTTCTCTGTGCTGGGATATACTTTGGCCGAAGACAGCGACAAACAATTACAGCTTGTAAACAAGTTTTTGTCTGATTTAAAGGAAAATAAGGCTTTTAGCGGGTATTTTAAAAGCATTAATATAGTTTCGGTGGACAGGGCAGTGATCGACAGAGAAAACATTACAAGTTTTTCAATTGTCTGCAAAGGGGAATAGATGGACCAGATCGCGATTTCAAACAAGATCAAAGATAACGCACTCAACATAGTAATCATTTTTATAGCGGTTATCATAGTTTTTAAGGCAGTCCAAAAAAATGAAGCCGGGCTGGTTGCATTGAAAGCAAAGGCTCAGACGGAGGCCAGCAAGAGCCAGGCCCTTGGCGAAATATGGAGTCTGGAAAACAACTTTACTGTCTTAAAAAATAAGATCAACAACAAGGCCATAGCTTCGGTTATCCACAAAATAGGAAGCTTTGCCAAGGAGTCTTCGGTCAAGCTGATCAACATAAGGCCACTTCAGGAAAAAAAATCCGGGATTTATTCCCGTTATCCTTTTGATCTCCAACTGACGGCTGCAAGCTATCACAGCATAGGCAAATTTATAAGCATCCTTGAAAAATCCCCTGACTTATATTTTATTGAATCTTTAAGCATCATTCCCGGAGTTAGCGATGAGGACAAGGTGGCAGCTAAAATAGTTTTAAGCACGATTTTAATAGAAGAAAAACCATGAGCTTAAGAAAGAGATCGTTTTTATTCTGGTTGTTTTGTTTTATGATGATTTGTTTTGCATTGCGGCTCTTTGCTCAAACGCCCCCAAAAAATCCGGCTAAAACAGACATTATATTCATTTCCGATATTGATTATAAAGCTTCAAGTTTAAGAGATCCTTTTGAGACTTATATAGTCCCTAAACCTCCCGAGACGGGGATCCAGGGCCAGCCTGTCGAGCCTCCGCCTGATCCCGGGAAATTTGAAGCCCTGAAGGTCCTCGGAATTTTCTGGGGGGCAAGTTTTCCTCAGGCAATAATCGATGACAAGGTGTATAAAGAGGGCGACAGCATTGAGGGAGCAGTGATAAAGAAGATCGATAAAGAAGGAATCATAATTTTATTAAGCGGGAAGGAGTATAAATTGTCTCCTCCCGCATTGACAAAAACCGTTGACGATAAAAGCAAGCCGTAAGGAGGCAAAAGATGAGGCATATTATCAGGATATTCGGATTGATCTGTGTTTTTTTGTTCGCTTTGCTGCATCCGGCCTTGACAGCAGAAAAGACTTTGGATTTCATTGATTCTGACCGTACAATATCCATGGATTTGAAGGACGCTGACCTCAAGGACGTCCTTAAGATCTTTTCCATGCAGGCAGGCCTTAATTTTATAGCTTCTGAGAACGTGAAGGAAAGAAAGATCACGCTTTACATGGACAAAGTCCCGATAAAACAGGCGATGGAGAAGCTATTTAAGGCGAACAATCTTTCCTGCGAATATGACGAAGACGCGAATATTTTCACCGTTCAGTACTGGGGCGATCCCGAAGCCCAGACAATAACCAGGGTCTATAAACTCAAACACAGGAGCGTAGCCAGTTCCAATATAGAAAGGGAAAAGAATACGCTTTTGTCGAAAGTTGGGTTTGTTGCAAGCGCAACAGGTACCGAGGTTGACACCGGTGCAGGTTCGAGTTCGCAATCTGCAAATCAGTCTGGGGGAACCGATATAGTCAGCGCAATCAAGCAGATATTAAGCAAACAGGGCAAGATAAGCGAAGACAAAAGGACAAACAGCCTTATAGTCACTGATATACCCAGCAAGTTCCCGGCAATAGAAGAGGTAATAGCCGGTTTAGACGTGCCGGATGCGCAGGTCATGCTTGAAGTCGAAATGCTGGATGTAAGCAAGGATGTCGTAGACAAGCTTGGATTTAATTTGGGTACAAAAGATACGCCCAGCCCATTTACCTGGATTCTTCCCGGAGGCCTGAGTGGTTCAAAATTTTTTATAGGGGATAAGGGTCTTAAAACAGACCTCTTTGATTATAAAGATGAAAACGGCAACAATAGGGGAGGACTTGTGTTGGGTTCTACTTATGCTGCGATACTGGATTTTTTAAGCACGCAGAGCGATACTAAATACCTGGCAAGGCCCAGGATCCTTACTTTAAACAATGAGACAGCAGAGATAGGGATTACGAGGGATGAGATCGTAAGCACAAGCTTAAAGACTGAGACTACCGGAGAAGGCGGACCTTCGTTTACTTCAAAGACATACGAAAGAGCAACTTCACTCGCCCTTACTCCGGAAGGCATAGGCATATTTCTAAGGGTTACCCCCCAAATCAATATGGAGACAAGGGAGATCACAATGGTGATCAATCCCAAGGCAAGTTCTGCGGTCCAGAGCACTGAAGTATCTGGGGAGATCGCGCGCGACCCTGAAGTAAGAAGCGCAAAATGCATCGTCAAAATAAAAGACGGGGAAACCGTTGTAATGGGCGGATTAATACACAAGGAGAAACAGGAGACCGTAACAAAAGTCCCCATATTCGGAGATTTGCCTGTCGTAGGAGCGCTTTTCCGCCATAAAGAGGTTAATAAAAATGTCGACAGGGAATTGCTGGTTTTTATTACCCCAAGGATAGTAAATGACCAGGCCCTAAGGTTTGTTCAGACCCCAAGACAGGCCCAGGCTATTGCCGGAGGCTACCCCATAGCTAATCCCCAGCGCCAGGAAACTATAAACAGCATGATGAATATTTTTGAGCGGAAGAAAAACTAAATGGCCAGAGAGAAATACCTGAAACTTGGAGAACTTTTAATAAAAGAAGGCCTGCTTACGGATGCGGAACTTGAAAAAGCCATTAACTTCCAGAGGCAGGAAGGCGGAAGGCTTGGAGAAATAATAGTCAAGCTCGGCCTTGTCAAAGAAGACGAGATCGTCAGGGTCCTGGGAAAGCAGCTGGGCATCCCTTATTTCACTTTAGGGACCGACATGCTAAAGCCTGCGCCTGAGAAGAAACTCGAGAATTTCATACCTTATGAGTTTGCCGTTAAAAATTTCGTATTGCCGCTTTCGCACACCTTGAAATCGCTGACCATTGTAATGGCGGACCCGCTTGACCTTATACTCATTGATAACTTAAGGAAACTCACCGGATGCGAGATCAATCCGATCATAGCTACCAAGGCTGTTATACTTAAAGCTACCGAGGAATTTTACGGCAAATCTACGATGCTTGACGAAGCTGTCTCGGCTTCCTATGTCGGTAATACAGCACGTCAGTTAGAAGGAGGAGCAGATTCTCTTGAAGAAGAATTAAGCCTTGACAAGCTCGTTGGAATGGCAGCAGAGGCTCCTGTAGTAAAATTGGTTGATTTGATAATACGCCAGGCTATCAATGAACGCGCTTCGGATATTCACGTCGAGCCTTTTAAAGACAGAATAGCCCTGCGTTACCGTATTGACGGAAAACTTTATGAAATACCTCCTCCTGCAAGACATCTGCACCTGGCTATAATATCGCGCATAAAGATCCTGGCAAAACTGGATATCGCGGAAAAGCGCCTTCCTCAGGACGGGGCGATCACGGTCAAGATCGACGACCGTCCGATCGATATCAGAGTTTCTACCATACCAACAATATACGGCGAGAAGATTGTGTTGAGGATCCTGGATAGGAGCCAGACTGTTTTGGATCTGAGCCAGCTTGGTTTTGACGCAAAGCAGCTTGAACATTTAAGAAAGGCGATAAATGCGCCGTACGGCCTTATCTTCCTGACAGGTCCTACAGGAAGCGGCAAGACGACCACGCTTTATGCGATATTAAGCGAGATAAAAAGCCCTACAAAAAATATCGTGACGATAGAGGACCCGGTTGAATACAAATTAGACGGGGTCAATCAGGTCCAGATAAAGCCCGACATAGGGCTTACTTTTTCGGCAGCGCTGAGGAGTTTCCTAAGGCAGGACCCTGACGTCATGCTTGTCGGAGAGGTAAGAGACCTTGAAACAGCTGAGATCTGCCTCAGGTCTGCTTTGACAGGCCATCTGGTTTTGAGCACCCTGCACACAAATGACGCTCCTTCTGCGATCAGCCGTCTTATGGACATAGGGATCGAACCGTATCTTATAACCCCTTCTTTATTGTGCGTCGTCGGCCAGAGGCTTATAAGAAAGCTTTGTCCTGAATGCAAAGAGGCGTACGAGCCTGATGCAAAAGAGATGGAAGGCATGAAAATAAAAGCCGACCTTTTGTACAAACCAAAAGGCTGCCCGAAATGCAACCATATCGGTTTCAAGGGAAGGCTCAGTATTGCCGAAGTCATGCTGATTAATTATCAAATAAGGGAGCTGATAAGCCAGAAGGCGACTTTCCAGAAGATAAGAGAGGTGGCGCGCTCAACAGGAATGCAGACGCTGTATGAATCTGCAATAAAAAAAGTCGAGGCAGGGGTCACTGCTTTGGAAGAGGCCCTTTCTGTTACCGTGGGAGTCGAATAATGGCAAAATTTATCTATGTAGCAAGAGACAAGACAGGGAAAAAGGTGACCGGGGTCATGGAAGCAACAGGCGAAGAAGATCTGGTTACGCGTCTTCAGACAATGGATCTGATCGTAGTCAATATACTGCCTGCTTCCGCTGAAAGCATGGATGCTTTGATCCCTGACACCGGCAAGATCATAAGAGGCTTCAAAACCCGCAGGCATTCGGGAGTCAGCAATAGTGACCTGGTGCTTTTTTGCAGGCAGCTGACAACGCTTCTTGGGGCGGGAGTCACTATTTTGAAGAGCATGGAGACGATTTCAAAACAGGTGGCGAGCCAGAAGCTTTACAACATAATCGAAGACTTAAAGAAAAATATGGAACAGGGCTTGAGTTTTCATGAAGCGCTGGCAAAGCATCCCGCAGTTTTTTCCGATCTCTGGGTCAACCTTGTTGAAAGCGGCGAAGCCTCGGGAAACCTTGCAATAGTATTGGACAGGCTCGCATTATACCTTGAGCGGAATGCTGAATTCAAAAGCAAGGTAGTCTCCGCAATGATTTATCCTGGCATACTTATGGTAGCCTCATGCGGAGCTTTGCTGTTCCTGACCATAAAGATCGTGCCGACGTTCGCCGAAGTCTTTAAGAGCTTTAACGTTGCAATGCCTAAACCTACGCAGATCCTTATCCTGGTCAGTCATCTGACAAGAAAATACCTGCTCCTTTTCATCGGGATTATGATAGTATCTGTTTATTTGTTCAAACAATATATCAAGACCAAGGAGGGGAGAAGGCAGTATGAGACTTTCCTTTTCAGGCTTCCTCTGTTCGGAGAATTTTTCAGGGCATTGACTGTTGAGAGGTTTTCTTCTGAGATGTCCACTCTGATCGAAAGCGGGGTGCCGATACTTTATTCTCTTGAGATAACCGAGCACAGCGTCGGGAGTCTGTTAATCGCCGATACTATCCGCAAGATAAAAGAAGATGTGCGCGCAGGCAAGCCATTGAGCCAGCCCGTAGAAAAAAGCGGATTTTTCGAACCAATGGTAGTTCAGATGATCAGCATAGGAGAGGAAATTGGCGAATTATCCCAGATGTTCAAGAAAATCAATGTGTTTTATCAGGGATACATCGAGACGTTTTTGGCCCGTATCATGGCTTTGTTCGAGCCCATAATACTTATTTTTATGGGCCTTGTGATCGGCCTTATGGTCATAGGCATGTTCCTGCCGATGTTCCAGATGACAAAGATCGGAGGAGGATAAAAACTAATTGACAATAGAAAGATCAAAAGATATAATAAAAAACATATGAAAGGGGGTGAGCATATCACGGGTTTTACCTTGCTGGAATTGATGATGGTATTTATCATAGTAGGAATTTTAGCTACTCTGGGTATCATGCAGTATCAGTCTGCAGTTGAAAAATCGCGCGGCGCTGAAGCAAGGAAGGTCATCAACACTTTACGCAGTATCTGCGCTGCTTTTTATCTGGAAGGCCAGGATTTAAGCAAGTGTACTCTCAATAATCTGGCTATTTCCAATATCGCTTCTGCTGTCCCTATATCGGGACAACTGCCCGGGTTTCAATGCTGGCCTACTCATTTTTTCACTTATGGTATTTCAAGCCTGGTAATGCCGTCTCAAGTTACCTTTACTGCAACAAGATGCACTGCCGGAGGGAAAAAGCCTGACCTTGGTTCTGGTTCAGGAAGCATTTCTCTGGCAATCGGTTTTAGCGACGGGACAGATGTTTGGCATACAGTTGGAGGGTATTAATTCAAATGGATTCTAAACAAAGGAGGGAACAGATGAGAAAGGGTTTTACGTTACTCGAACTTATGATAGTAATCATCATCGTAGGCGTGCTTGCGACATTGGGTATTATGCAGTATCAGTCGACTATTGAGAAATCCCGCGGCGCTGAGGCAAGGTCAACAATAAGCACTTTGAGAAGTGCCTGCGCTGCCATTTATCTGCAGGATCAGACGACAGCAGGTTGTACTGTCGGGGCTTTGGCAATTAGTATAAATCCTGGCATTACTCTAGGGCAAATTCCAGGTAGTGATTGTTGGGGAACTAATTATTTCCGGTATGTTATTCACCCACCGGTACCAGCGGGTGGTGTAGTTTCTTTTCAGGCAGTCAGATGTCAAGCCGGCGGAAAACTACCTAACAATCTTAACGCTGATGGCGCAATGGACGGCAGTCATTGGGTTCAATTGAATACAAACTATGCCACTGGAGCAGATGTCTGGACAACAGCTGGCGGCTATTAATAAAACTGTTTTAAAAAATGATTACTAGTCTTAGAAAGATTCTTAGTGATAGGGCTTTCACTCTCTTAGAATTAATGGTTGTTGTAATTATTGTGGGTGTTTTGGCAACTTTGTCTGTTCAACATATGTTTGCCGGAAGGGAGATGGCTTTGGAGAGAGAAGCCATCTCTAACCTTAAATTGATAGTTGCCGCTGAGAAGATTTACAGGTTAGAGACCGAAAGCTATATTTCTTTAGTGGGTCTGACAGCAATAAACCAGAACTTAAACCTTGCGATATCCAATTCTACCTTTTGGAATTATAAGGTGGAACTTACAGGAGGCGGGACTGGGATTTCAGCAAGGGCACAGCGGAACAACGGGGCAGCAACCACTTTTTGCCTTGATCAGACTCAGATCAATGAAACTAAAGGCTGTACCTACTAAAAAAACTTTTAAAAAAAAATGGACAAAAAAAACAATAGCGGTATAAGCATGGTAGAGATAATCGTCTCGATGGTGATCCTGGCACTGGTTATGGTCGGCCTGGTCAATGTCTTTGTCGTAGGCAAAACCTATACCAGAGGCACTGGATTGCGGGTCTCAGGCGGGGAACTGGGCAGGTTTTTGCTTGATCCTTTACAAAGCGACGTAAGGGAGGACCAGTGGTTCAATACTTCACCTCAGTATAATCTTAGTATAGGGACTCATACTCCTGCCCCCCAAACGATAAATAATGTAACTTATGCTTATTCTTACAATGTAACGGACGTCCCCTTTGGCAGTACTACTGTAAGAAAAGTCGTGATGCGGATCAACTGGACTGAATGAGCCCCCGCGCCAGTAAATCCGTAACCTTACTTGAGCTTTTGATCTCGATAGTCCTGATAGGCCTGGTCATATTGGGGCTGTCGAACATAGAATCATTCTGCCGTAACCAGCTTCTCACTTCAGACAGGCGCTTAAAGGTACAGAACGAAGCTTCTTTTGTCCTTGATCACATGGCTAAACACATAGGCAAGGCAATAGGAGATGCTCAGAATTACCCTGTGAATTTTAACGCCAATCCCGGCAGCATAATAATTGATAGAAATAATAACGGCGTGAGGGATGTAATTGATCCCAATGATGAAGAGAGATATCGTATTGCCTATTGGTATATCCAGGCAGCTCATACCGTGTCTTATTGCAGTTCCTATGATACAGATAATAATCAATGCGATGCCGCCGGTTCTTGGGAAATATTAGCCAGTCATATTAAGAACCCTCCGGATATCGACACTCACGGTGATGAGACCAATTACATAAGCGTTAACATCACAGCCTGCTGGGACCCAACGCGGACTTGCGGTACAATCAATAACCCTGAGACAACTTTACGTTCAAGGATCATAATGCCTTCTGTATCAATCAGATAGACTTTGGCCTAATGCGATCTTTTACCCAAACATCTGTAACCTTACTTGAGCTGTTGATCTCGATAGTCCTGATAGGCCTGGTCATATTGGGGCTGTCGAACATAGAATCATTCTGCCGTAACCAGCTTCTTTCTTCAGACAGGCGCTTAAAGGTACAGAACGAAGCTTCCTTTGTCCTTGAGCACATGGCCAAACGTATAATGACAGCTGTAAACAAACCCGGTTTTGATGTTATTATATTTCCAACAACGCAAAGCTTTAGGGTGAGTGTAGATGCCAACAGAAACGGAGTTTTAGATGAGTTGGGTTCTGGCAATGAAGACAACTGGATTGCCTACAACTATGATACAAATATCCGTGAATTACGTTATTGCGCAAATATGTCTTTTAACAATCCCATTAATGCTCTTGGGGCTTGCGATAATGGTAGTTGGGAGACGCTTTCCAGACATGTAACCAGTGCTATGAATAGCGCCAAAATTATTTACAGTAATTCCAACAACTATGTAGAAATAAACATCACAGCATGTGCGGATCCCGGTAGTGCTAATCCGTGCGGCGGAATGAGAAATCCCTCCGTAAACATGAAGTCCAGTGTTATTATGCCCTCGGTATCTACAAGATGATCTTTCCTGATAAATTTCTATTTACCTTGCCCGATTAAAATGTTATAATAATCCAAAATTAGCGTAACCTTAATCATTCCAGAACCTTTCAATATCAGCCTTATGAAAAAAACAATAGTCCTGATCCTTTCCCTGACAGCGGTCCTTGGCTTAAATATATATTACAGGGCTTATCCTGTTTTCTTTCCGCAATTCAAGAGCCAGGCCAGGGAGATAGTTAAAAACCACGTCTATCAAAACGCCTGGCAGCAAGTCAATTCAAAGTTTAAAGATTTGCCGGAACCCGCGAAGGCATCTATCGTGGCAAAGCAGGTAGCTAATCATTATAAGGATGAAAAAAAATCCATAAATAAAGAGACGGATGAGGAATACGAAAGGATAAAGGACAGGTTTCAGGATATGTACGGCCAGACATATTTGCTGGAACTGGATTGCTGGCACTGGGCAAGGTACGTGGATAATGTAGTCAAACTCGGCCATCCCGGTGATAAAGTCGTTGACGGCGTCCAAATCGACCGGCTTATGCTTGCCCCGGACGGAGGCGGACTTCCCTGGAACCATTTTCTTTTTTATCTGTCTGCGAATCTTTACAAGTTCTTTTCTTTGTTTTTTAAGAACGTCTCTGTATACCATTTCCTTTTTTATCTGCCTTTGTTTTTTATCATTATCTTCCTGACGACTCTTTACTTTATCTGTTACTCCAAGTGGGGAAATATTGCCGCTGTGGTAAGTTGTCTTTTTGTCGGGCTTGCCCAGATATTCCTGCCTCGAAGCAGCGCAGGATGGTTTGATATGGATATCCTCAGCCTTTTCTTTCCCCTGGTAATAGTTTTTTCATATCTATCGGCATACCGCACCGAAGTATTGTGGAAAAAGGCACTATGGGTCATTTTGTCAGGATTTTTGACAGGCATTTTTAGTTATACATGGGTGTCCTGGATTTTCATCGCGGGAATAATTCTGGTCTATGAATTATACTGTTTCCTGGATCTGGCAAGTTCTTTCATACAGTATCGGGAAAAGGACTCAAGTTCCTTAAAAAGCCACATCTTTTGCACTTTCCTGTTCTTAGCTGCGGCATCTTTGTGGGTATTTGTCTTTTCCGGTAAAGCGCCTTTTCAGGCCATAGCCTCGCAGATACAAAACGCGATTACCCTTAACAAGCCTTTAACACTTTCAATTTGGCCTAATGTTTTTTCAACGGTGGGAGAATTGAAAAGGCCCGATTATCTGACTCTTGCCAAGTCAGTGGGAGGGCTGTTTGTGTTTCTCGGAGCGCTTGTTTCGATGTTGATACTTATAATAAACAATAAAAAATACGACGATTTCAAGAGAGATTCTGTTTTTATTCTGATAATATGGTTTATGGTGATGTTTTTCGTATCTTTCCGCGGAGTGAGATTTACCATGTTTTTACTGATACCCCTGGGTATCTGCCTTGGCATGGTCTTTGAAGACGCGATTCAATACTGTAAAAAAAGCCCTAAAAAGGCTTTAACGGTAATTCCTGCGGTTTTGCTCATCGCATTATTTTACCAGTTTAATGTCAATGCCGAAAAAACAGCCAGGTATGCTTTGCCTTTGATGACCGACCCCTGGTATAAGGTTTTGACTGACCTTAAGAATAACACAGAAACAGATGCAGTGCTTAATTCATGGTGGGATTTCGGTGATTGGTTCAAGACTGTAGCCCAAAGGCGCGTTATTTTTGACGGCCAGACCCAGGATAACCCGCGCGCCTTCTGGATGGCAAGGGTGCTGATAACAGATAATGAAAAAGAGGCAATGGCTATTTTAAGGATGCTTAACAACGGAGGCAATAAAGCGTTCGATATAATAAACAGCCGTTTTAACGACCCTGTAAGGTCTATTTATTTTTTACATAAATTGATTTTAGCGGATGAAAAAGAAGGGCAAGTTATTTTGTCAGGGACTTTTACTGCCGAAGATGCCGGTTTACTGGCCGGATTACTTTACAAAAAGCCGGCCGTAGCCTACTTTATCGTTGACCCCTCAATGCCGGGAAAAATCAACCCGATATCGTTTATAGGAAACTGGGATTTTTTAAAAGCTTATATTGCAAGGCTGTCCGTTAAGAAGGATGAAAGTGATATCACGGGTCACTTGGTCAATATCGGGTTTGATAAGGATTATGTCAGCAAGCTCTACCAGGAGTCTTTATTCGTAGGCAGCAGGAATTTTGAATCCTGGATAGCCCGCAGGTTTAACTTTTACAGCCAGGTCATCAGGGGCGAACCAAAACAGGGGGCCGTATTTTTTGAAAACGGTTCGGTTTACAACCCCAAAGACTCGAGTTTCTATACTTACGCAGAAAACGATAAAAGCTATAAAGTCCCGATAAGCGTTTTCATCTGGGAAAACAGCCAGTTGATCGAAAAGCCGCTGTCTGGAAGCAATGTCAATCTTTCTGTGATGATTATGCAAAGCGGCGGAGATTTTTATATGCTGATGCTAGACAGAGAGCTGGCGAAAAGCATTTTTGTCAGCCTTTTTTTCTTTAACGGAGAGAACCTGGGGCATTTTAAGCCGTTTGCCGAAGAAAGAGAAGGACAGGGTTCTATTAAGGTCTTTAAGATAAAATGGGATTAGAAAAATCAGATAAGAAGAAGACGGTTGTTTTGATACCTTGTTACAACGAAGAAAAGACCATCGGGAAAGTGGTTCGAGATTTCAGATCAGAACTGCCTGATGCCGAGGTCATCGTTTTCGACAACAATTCCACAGATGGGTCAGCCGGAATCGCTAAGGAGCTTGGCGCCAGTGTCGTAAAGGTAAAAAGACAGGGCAAGGGTTATGTAGTAAGAAAAATGTTCGAGACAGTAAATGCCGATATATATGTTTTAGTCGACGGAGATGATACTTATTCTGCAGCAGACGTTCATAAACTCATAAAGCCTGTTTTAGATGACCAGACAGATATGGTCATAGGCAGAAGGATTGTCTCGTCGGGATCTGCCATGAAAAGCATAAACAGATTAGGAAACAGGATCTTTTCCAATCTGATGAGTTTCTGCTTTTTAAAGAACGTAAAGGATGTGCTTTCCGGCTACCGGGCCCTAAACAGCCATGTGGCAAAAAACATACCGCTCATAAGGCATGAGTTCCAGGTTGAGATGGAAATGACTGTGCAGTGTTTATACCGAGGTTACAGGATCAGCGAGTTACCCGTTGCATACAAAGAAAGGCCCAATGGAAGCTTTTCCAAACTTCACCCGATAGAAGACGGAGGCCTTATTATGCTGACTCTTCTTGCTCTTATAAGGGACCTGAGGCCTTTGGAATTTTTCGGGTTTATTTCTGTTATGTTGATGATCCTGGTCTTGAGCTACGGCCTGTTCGTTTATTTCCTGCAGAGGATGGCCACGCTCCTGGATACCGTTATAATAATATCAGTGGCAATAATCGCCTGGTTATTCATGTCAATGGGGCTTTTTCTGCATACGATAAACAGAAGGTTTATTGAACTGGTGACTCTGCTTAAGAAAAATAACGCCGAGGACGACTAGATCCTTAGATGAACATAGCTTTATTTTTTTATTTTGCCTGTCTTATTTTGGTTTGGTGGAGTTGCCAGGGATATATAATATACTTGTATCTGAATAGAAGGAAACCCGATAAAGACTTAAAACAGCCTCAAAAGCATTTCTTTTCGATAATAGTCCCTACCTTTAACGAAGAGGAATTGATAATAAAAAAAATAGACGGTCTTAAAAGCTTGTCCTCTGGGAATTTTGAGGTCTTTTTCGCTGACGCATCGTCGGACAGGACTGCCGAGATCATAAGTAAGAACATAAACGGCCTGGATTCTTTCAGGCTGATAAAGTCTTTTGCAAGGGGAAGAAGCAGCCAGATAAACTCTTGCTTATCTTCCTGCAAAGGGGATCTGATACTCATATCAGATTGCGACGGGGCAATGCCGGATGATACCCTCCAAAAATTAGAAAGGGAGTTTCAAGATGAATCGGTTGGCGTGGCAGGGGCTTGTGTTCTGCCTCAGACAGAAAATAAATACGAGAAACTGTTCTGGGAAGGCCAGAATGCGCTGCGTTTTTTAGAGAGCGGCTACGGCTTTTGTCCGGTTGTCATAGGAATCTGTTATGCTTTTAGGAAAAAAATTTTAGGCAGTTTGCCGCAGACGGTCTGGGCAGATGATATTTACGTCCCGTTTTTCTTTAACTCCGAAGGTTTTCGCACAGTCTATTGCCGCGATATAGTAGCGTATGAGCTGCGTTGCCCCGTGAAGGCCGGAGAGTTTATAATGCATAAGATGCGCAAAGCAGGGGATAATATAAAGGAACTTTTAAGATTTTCCCGTAAAATAAAAAAGATGCCGGCAGGCTGGAACATAGTCTACGGCACGAGGTTTTTACAGGTTATAATCCTGCCTTTTGCTCTATTTGCCTTCGCAATACTTTTTGTTTTTCAGCCTTTTGTTGTCAAGATTTGCACTGCCATGTTTATTATATTATCTGCTTTTCCCCAGTTTTATATCCTTCGAATACAATCAAACAGTAAGCTGAAAGCGTCTTTTGTCTCTGTAGCGGCCATGTTTTTAGTAGCTAACTCAATCCTTTTGATGGCTGATTTAAAATATTTATTTTTAGGAGGAAAAGTTAGTTATGAAAAAGTCGGTTAGCAGTAAGTCTAGCCTTGCGTTTGAAATAATGGTTGAAAGGGGCAGATCATGAAGATTTCAATAGTCGTGCCTTGTTACAACGAAGAAATAGTCCTGGAAGAAGCAAAAAAAAGGCTTTTTGTTGCGCTTGAAGGATGCATAAAGGCAAAAGAGATTTCCGATTATGAAATAGTTTTCGTAGATGACGGAAGCACCGACAATTCTTTTTCTGTCCTGACCGGGTTTGCCCGTGATGATAGAAAGATCAAAATAATCAGTTTCTCCCGCAATTTCGGCCACCAGATCGCGATTACGGCCGGTATCGAGGCTTGTGAAGGCGACGCAGCAGTAATAATGGACGCTGACCTTCAGGACCCTCCCGAGTACATCCCCTCAATGATACGCAAATGGAAAGAAGGATTCCGGGTTGTACATATGCGAAGAAAAAAAAGGCTGGGCGAAAGCGCTGTAAAGGTTTTATTGGCGGCCCTCTTTTATCGTTTTATTAACTTGCTTTCTAACGTCAAGATACCTATGGACTCCGGAGATTTTAAACTGATAGATAAAACGGTCATGGATTACCTGAAGCAGACAAAAGAGCACCACAAATTCATCAGAGGACTTGTGGTATTGGCTGGATTCGATCAGACTATAATGGATTATGAGCGCCAACCCAGGTTTGCCGGAAAACCGAAATATTCCTTGTTGAGGTCTCTGCGATTGGCGATTGACGGGATCGTTTCTTTTTCATCCTATCCTCTAAAGACGGTGACATTGATGGGGGCTATAGGTATGATTTCAAGCATATTGCTTTTTGCGTATGCGCTTACATCAAAAATGTTTTTTCCCGAAAAGGTCCTGCCGGGCTGGACATCCCTTTTGATCGTGTTCAGCTTTTTCTGCGGCCTTCAGATGTTCTCATTGGGGATAATAGGGGAGTATGTGGCAAGGATTTACGAAGAGGTCAAGGACCGGCCGCTGTATGTGGTAAAGCAAAAGATAAATTGTTGAGGTTTAATAAACCATGAAAACGGAAAAAATACAGAAAATTTTATTAGTTATTTTATTCTTTGTTTCTTTCTTCCCAAGGTTCATGTTTTTAAGCAAAGGCCCTTTTCATTACGATACTCTGGATTATATCAGATGCGGGGAAATGACGCTTAAAAACTTTTCAATTGCTCAGTCTCACGGGCCGGGATATCCTCTTACGGTAACCGTTTCGGCTATTGCCCAGCTGTTTGGCAGGTTATTTGGCATGGACGGCACCCGTTCAATTACAGTAATGGTAGCAATACTTGCCAGTGTAGCCGTGGTCTGTTTTTTCTTTTTTGTGCTTAAAATCTGCGGCAATATGATTGTGTCATTTTTTGCGGCTCTGTTATTAAGCTTTCTGCCGGCATTTTTCTCTGTTACGACCCATGGCAGATTAGACCATGGCCTTGAGATGATTTTTATCTTTCTTTCCTTTTATGTCCTGATGTCCAAAGGCTCTTCAAGTTTTAAAAACATCTTTATCTCATCTGTTCTTATGGGTTTGGCTGTCCCTTCCCATTTTTCGGCAGTAGTATTTATTTTCCCGTGGGCCTTATGGTATTTGTTCTGGGATGCTCCTTCAAAAAACCTGTTCAGGCCAAAATATTTACTTGCCACTTTTATAGGTTTAAGTCTGCCCACTGTTGTTTTTTATTTTCAAAAATTTGCCAGTTCCGGCTTTGATATATTTATCGGCACCCTGAAAGACGCTAATCAGGCTGTTGCGTGGGTGAGCCTTGTGAATCATCTTACTTTTTTAAGCCTTCGATGGATCAGAGACATGATAAAGATCCCTGGCATAGCAGTCGGATTGCTGGGGCTGTATTTCATGATCCGGCAGTTTCATTGGAGGCGCTTATTGCTTCTTGGGTTGTGGTTCCTGTTTTCTTTTTTATATTTTGCCAATATTCAAAGCACTTCGCCTCGTTACATGATCCTTCCCCTGGTGCCCTTTATTTTATTCGAGGCCTACGGCCTGTATAAAATTTACAGCTTTCAGAAAATACTGGGCTTGGCAGTTCTAGCTGTCTTAATCTTTATGATGATTAATCCGCTCATACCGATATTATCCTTCCGCCACAGGCACAATCTTCAAAAGGAATTTGCGCTGTACCTTGAAAACCTGATGGAAGAAAACTCAGTGATACTGGCAAAGGACGAATGGATATTTTTGGAGCATTATATTAAAAATAAGCCCAGGATCATCACGGGTTTCCCTTCCACCTGCGAACCGGATCAGATGGATAAGTTTCTCGACCAGCTGGATAAGTGGATGGCAGAAGGCAGGAAAATCTATATAATTGAGACCGGGTTTGGTTATGACCCGTGCGAGCTTTTCTCCGCGGGCAGTTCGAAAAGATACGACATCAAAGTGGCAGGCGAGCATATTAACGAGGACTGGCATCACAAATGCCTGATGCTGGCGATTTTTAAGGAACACGTGTTCAAACTCAGTCCAAAGGAATCCGCAGATCCAAATAAGACCCAATAAATTTATGAATCCCAAAGTATTGATAATCAACCAGCCGTTTATCAGCGATTTCTGCCGCTGCCAGCGCTGGCCTGCAAGGACAAGGAGCAGGGTGATGAGGCCGCCTGACTGGCTTTGCTATGCGGCAGCAGTGGCAAAAAAGGCCGGGTTTGACGTCGAGCTGTATGATTTCATAGCGAATAAGTGGGATAAAAGAAAACTGGCAGATCTGTTAAAGCATAAAAAACCCGATTTTGTGGTTCTGGACTCAAGCACGCCTTCGATTTATTCGGATATTGAATGCGCGAGCATTTGCAAAAAACAGGCAAACTCTAAAGTCATAATGGTAGGGACCCATGCTTCTGCTTTAGCTGAAGAAACTTTAAAATCAGCTGATGGCTCAATAGATGTGATTGCGATTGGAGAATACGATTTTACTGTCAGGGATATAATAGAAAACTTCGATAATCTAAGCCGAGTCCCTGGGATTGCATACTTAGAAAACGGCCTTGTAAAATTCACTAAAAACAGAGAATTAATCCAGGACTTAGATGCCTTGCCGTTTCCTGCGTGGGAATACCTGGATATCATGAAATATTTTGATGCGGGCAGGCTTTTCCCGTTCATAGAGATAATGGGGGGCAGAGGCTGTCCTTATCAATGCACGTTTTGCCAGTGGCCCGAATTGATGTTCGGCCATAAATACAGGTTCCGTTCTCCGAAAAATATCGTCGATGAGATCGAGTATGATCTGAAATTATTCCCGAAGTTAAAATACGGCGAATTCTTTTTTGAAGACGACACTTTTACCGTCAATAAGGAACGGGCTTATGCGATATGCGATGAAATCCAACGCAGGAATTTGAAGATCGCCTGGTCTATAAACGCAAGGCCTGATATATACGACTTGAAGCTTTTTAAGAGGATGAAACAGACCGGCTGCCGGGAATTTCTTGTTGGTTTTGAGTCCGGCGTCCAGGAAATACTAGATAATGTAAAAAAAGGCCTGAAAGTCGAGGAATCAAAGGAATTTGTCCGGGTCGTAAAAGAAGCAGGCATTGCAATGCACGGCTGTTTTGTTTTTGGCTTGCCAGGCGAGACAAAGGAAACAGCTCAAAAAACATTGGATTTTGCTTTAAATCTCGGGGTGGATACCCTGCAGTTCGCCGGGGCAGTGCCTTTGCCGGGCACGGAATATTTTACTTACTGTAAAGATAATGGTTTATTGAAGGCTAAATCCTGGGATGATTGGCTTAGTGGGGGAGAGCAGGGGGCGGTTGTCGATTATTCTAATATTTCTATAGGGGATATAAACAAACTTATTGATTCCGGCCTTAAGAAATTTTACTTTACTCCAGGTTTTATCAGTAAATTTATTCTAAAAACAAGGAATATTAATGATGCTTACCGTAAAATCAGGGGGGGGTTAAACTTTATTTCTTATTTAATTTCCCGCTAATCTTTCTTTAGATTGAAAATATGAAGATTCTACAGGTAACCAATCATTTTTATCCCCATAAGGGCGGCATAGAAGAAGTAGTTTTCTGCTTATCCCGCGAGCTGGTGCGCAAAGGTCATGAGGTAACCGTCGTCTGTTCTGATGATCCGGCCATCGGCGATCTGACCGTAGACAATATCCGTATACGGCGATTACCCGTCACGGGCAAGATTTCCAATACGAACATTACCTGCGGGTTATTCCTCGAGCTTCTCCGTTCGGAATGCGATATTATCCATACACATCTGCCGTATCCCTGGAACGCGAGCATAAGTTCTTTTGCCTGCGCTTTTCGGAGAAAACCCTTTTTTTTGACCTACTATAATGATATCTGCGGCAGCGGATTACATGGTTGTATCGCACAGGCATATAATTATTTTTTACTGCCTTTTTTATTGCATCACGCAAAGCGTATTTTTATCATGCACGCGGATTACCATTCGTCATCAGGATTCTTGAAAAAATATAGGAAGAAAATAACAGTTACTCTTCCAGGAGTTGACGTCGCACGTTTTAGACCTCAAGAAATACCCCGCACCGAAACCAACGTCGTGTTCTTCTTGAGTATCCTCGATAAGCTCCATGAGTATAAAGGTCTCATCTATCTGCTGGAAAGTATCAAGATGCTCCGTCACGTGATTCCTGTTAAACTATACATAGGTGGAATAGGGGATCGTCTAAGGTTTTACCAGGATTTCGTTGCACGCAGCGGCTTGACGGAAGCGGTCACGTTCTTAGGGTATATGCGGGATGAGGATGTAGTCAAATATTACAATCTGTGCGATGTTTTTGTTCTGCCGTCGATTTCATCTACTGAAGGGTTTGGTCTGGTTGCTTTAGAGGCGATGGCCTGTAAGAAACCGGTCATTGTTACCAAATATGTAGGCGTAGCTAAGGATATCCGGGCGGATAATGCCGGCCTGGTTGTTGAAAGTAGTAATGCCGCAGCTTTGTCCGACGCGCTAAAGTATGTCTTTAACCACAAGGAAGAAGCACGTGCAATGGGAGAGGATGCTTTGGCACTCATTTCTGAGAAATACACTTGGCGAAATCACGCAGATTTGATCGAATCTGAATACATGAAGATTTAGCGATTCTCGTAATCTCAAAAAGGAACGGATGGCTGGTTAGTGGTTAAAGATGAAGGAATAAGCTTGGTGAAAAATAAACTTTTAAGCGTTCTTATGGTAACTTATAATCATGAGCTATATGTGGGTGAGGCTTTAGATTCGGTCATCGCTCAAAGTTATGTGGATTGGGAGATTGTTATTGTTGATGACGGATCCTGCGACAACACACGGGATATCGTAAGCGATTATTGCAGAAAATGGGGAAACAGGATTCAGTTATACACACATCCGGAAAATGCCAACAGAGGAATCGCTGCTTCGTATGAGAGGGGATTACGTGAATGCCGTGGAGAGTACTTGGGTTTTTTGGAAGGAGACGATCTGTGGCGATCCGATAACGTCGAATTAAAAATAAATGCTCTTGTTAATAACAAGGTGTCGCTTGTTTTTTCCTGGGTAGAACCGTTCGGCGATCTGGCGATAATTATCCCAAAAACGCCTTTTTTTAACGAATGCCGGAGAGTGCCAGCTGGTGTTGTTTTTGATGGCCAAAGAATGATTTTGACCGTTAATTACATCCCGACCTTTTCCTCAGTGATCGCCAAACGCAGCCTTTTTTCTGATGTGAAATTACCGATAAAACGTTTTTCTCCGTGGTTTGACTGGTGGTCCTGGATAGGCGTCAGCTCCAAAACGCTGTTTTACTGTATTCCGGAAGAACTTGTAAGATGGCGTTTCTACCCCCGCAGTTACGGGAATAGATTTAATGCCCAAAAAGGCTTTTGGGGAATTGTTGGGCATGAATTTTCTTTTAGAAAATATGTTTTTGATAATATTTTTTCTTCAAAGACTAAAAGGTTTATGGATAAATTGAGGGCTTTCTGCCTTCTGTTTATAAAAGGCTTTGTTGTGAGGATAAGTCTTTTCGTAAAACGGATAATAATGCCGGCTGTGTCGGGGAAATAATATGAATTCTTTTGACCAGGTAGTAAAAAATTTCAGATTTCTACTTTTTTCGGAAATCGTCAGTAAGGTTTTTATATTCTTAAACGGTTCGCTTATTGTGCGCTATTTGCTCGCTGGGAAATTCGGTGTTTTATCATTTGCCCTGGCTTTTACGAGCATTTTAGGTATCGTTATGGATTTAGGGCTGAATCTTTTGATCATACGGGAAGTCAGTAAGGAAAGAGAAGGTTTTGCCAGGTATTTTAATAATATACTGACAGTGAAATTAATTCTTGCCCTATTAATATATATCGCAGCTTTTTGTGTGCTAAAGTTGCTTGGTTATTCTCCTGAGATCAGAAGAGTTGTATACATAATGATGTTTTTTGCAATTTTTAACAGCATCGTTCTTACTTGTAATGCTATGTTTCAGGCTTTTGAGAAGATGGAATACCAGGCTGGAGGCGTAGTTTTTTATAATTTGCTATTGTTCACCGGTATCATTTCAGGCAGAGCCCTGGGACTCTCAGTAATAGGATTTGCTTGGATATATTCTTTGGCAGCGCTGTTCCTTTGTTTTTATAGCCTAATTTTATATTCGGTCAAGATCGGAAATTTAAAGTTTTCTATTGAGGGAAAGTTTTTAAGGCGCATCATAAAAATGGCTTTGCCATTTTTTGTTATAGATTCATGCGTAGCGCTTTATTTTTATGCCGATACAGTGATGCTTTCCCTGCTGGTCCCCGACCCGGAAAAATCCATTGGCTGGTATAATGCCGCTACTCGAATAAGCCTTTTTCTGCAGTTTATTCCGCTTGTATTTTCTACTGCTCTTTTTCCATTAGCCTCACGAATCTCAATCGTTTCCGATGGATCGCTTAGCCGCATGCATAGAAGATCTGTCAGATTGTTGAGTCTGATAGGAATACCTCTTGGTTTCGGTATCAGCTTATTCGCAGAGATTATTATAAAAACAGTATTTGGCGCAACATATCTGCCTGCCGCGTATTCTCTCAGGATAAGCATTTGGGCGACAATTCTAATTTTTTTAACCACCCCTTTTACCAGGCTTATGTTTGTTTTAGATAAACAGTTTTTGGTAGCAAGGATAACGTTATTGTTTACCGCAGTAACTATTTTTTTAAATTCTCTTCTTATCCCGCATTTCGGCTATATAGGGGCCAGTGTCAGTGCTGTTGTCGGGATGTCGGTGTCTATGATATTAAGTTCTGTTGTAGCCCATAGGCTTGGTTATCCTTTATACAGAAAAATGTATGTCGATATCGCAAAAATTGTCCTTGTGGGTTTGTTTGCGTCAGCTGCAATAAAGATATTTAACGCTGGCACTGCAATTTCTTTGTTTATTTTCTTGTGTCCGAATATTTATTTCTTTTTACGGATTATTGATAAAGAGGAAAGACAATACTTTAAAAGCATATTTCGGTATAGAATATGAAAATTCTTTTAGTAAGCCATAACAGGCCTTCGACTCGGTCCGGGGGAGTAGAGATTCTTGTTTACAACGTCGCAGTCTGTCTTGCCAAAAGGCATGAAGTGCATATATTTTATCGTTCCCGTAATAGGAATGAAGAAAAGAGGGTGTCTCTGGGAGAGAATATATACTGCCATGAGTTCGCTTCGGCAGATACCTTATTCAGCAAGCTAAAAATTATTGCTAAAGGTGAGTTGCTAGATCTTTCTATGTCAGAAAAATCAGCTGAAAGGGAATTCAAAAGATTGGTTGAAAAGATAAGGCCGAATGTCACTCATTTTTTTCACCTTAAGGGTCTTTCAATGGCCTTGCCCTTAATCGCAAAAAAATACGGACCGGTTATCTTGAATCTTTGTGATTATTGGTTACTATGCCCAACGACGCATTTCCTTGATTGCCGCGGCTTGATTTGCCACAAGTGGTCTGACGCCGATTGCGCAAATTGTCTTCCTTCAGCTTTCTTGGATATTTTCTATTCTAATTTTAAAATGTTTTCTTGGATAAGGCAGACCGGTATTTTGGAGTTTTGTAGCAGATTATATGAAAAACGGATTAAAGGAGTTGTCTCTCGCAGAAAAGAGTTATTGGCTGCTTTGATACGAAAGTCAGATATTGTGATTAGTATTTCCCAGACAATAGTAAATACCTTCGTTGAAAGAAGTTTTATTGCCGATAAGGACATTGAAAACCAAAAAGTTAGTGTGATTACTCCAGGTATTGATGTTGGCGGGCTAGAGGGATGCACAAGAAACCGTTCTGATAAGATTAGATTCGGTTTTGTTGGCAGTTTTTGCCAACGTAAAGGCCTACATGTGCTGGTAGATGCTTTTAAAATTCTGAATTCGGATAAAGCTGAGTTATTAATCTACGGCAGACCCGTTCCTTACGAAAAAAAATATTTTGATGGTATTTATGAGAGTAGTCGAAACAATCCTTCTGTAAAATTTATGGGGTCTTTCGTAAACAGACAAGAACCTTATCTGAACATCGACGTGCTTGTAGTGCCTTCGGTTACTTATGAAGGATTCGGATTGGTTGTTCAGGAGGCATTTGCCGCAAAGATACCAGTCGTTGCATCAGACATAGGCGCGTTAAATGAATCTGTAAGGCATAAGTGTAACGGTTTGTTGTTTAAAGTCGCAGATCGCTATGATTTAAGCAGAGCCCTCCTGTCTTTAGTAGATAATCCCGGGCTCCTAAGCAAGTTAAAGGAAGGAATAGGAAAGGTTTATTCAATAGAGGAATACTCCGAAAGTTTAGAGGAATTGTACCGGAAGGTAGCAGGCACATGAAGATTGAACTGAACTTTTGTCCATCTGATAAAGAATGTGTTGATTATCTTGCAGATAATCTTGCTTTTCCTGAAGCTTTATGGCGTTATAAGGAACTAAAGTTATTAGTATCGGTTTTGGAAGAGATACCTATGGAGGGGCCGTTACTTGATATCGGTTGCGGAAATGGGGTTATAGGCAAGATGTTGTTTAAAAGCATTGATTTAGGTTTCGATCTTGCTATGCCGGTTTTGTGCAAGGCGAAAGAAAAAATGGTTTACAAAAATTTAGTCATAGCCGACGCTCGCAACCTGCCGTTTAAGACCGGAGTTTTTCGTTCGATTATCGCTAATTGTGTGCTGGAACACATAGATGGGGTAGAAAGGGTTATTGCGGAATGCTCAGGTATCCTTCAGCGGGGTGGAAAACTGATTTTTACTGTCCCTTCAGAATACTTCAACAAGTTTTTATTTTTATCAAATAGCCGCTATGTAAAACTAAGAAACAAGAAGTTGCAGCATATATCGATGTTTGATGCTATGCAATGGGAATCGTTCTGCAAAAAGTACAATTTTACAGTGCTTGAACGCCGTTATTATATAGATCTTTCGCATTTAAAGGTTTGGGATTTTCTTGACTTTTTTTTCCATGTACCATTTTTAGGAGTTTTCTGGCACGGGTTATGGGATAGACTGCTTAAGTTTTTAGCAGTGCCTTTTTTCGTTTCCACGATTGATAGGAAGATCTTGGATAAAGGGGCCGGTCTTTTGATTGTGGCTGAGAAGAATTAGGAGCTAAATTGTCATTACGTATTCTTTTGTTTAATGCTAAGCGCAAAAAATGTGTCAGCACAAGCCCTCATGTGGGGCTTGCGATGATTGCGGCGGTATTGCGACAAAAAGGTCATAACGTGATGGTTGTTGATTATCAGTTTATACATAGGGCCCCTGCTCCGGATTTTTTCATGAAAAACTTTAAGCCCGATGTAATCGGCATTACTTTATATACTGCAACCATGCGTGAAGCTGAATATATCATTGAAAGAGTATGCGAGGCAGGTGTTCCGATAGTCGTGGGGGGGCCTCATGCGACTTTATATGCTGATGAATTGATCAAGGATAAAAGATTAAGTTGCGTAGTAAAAGGGCAGGCAGAGGATGTCGTGTGTAGTGTTTTTGAAGAATATGCGCATGGGGCAAAAAATAGGATTATCGAATCTTCTTTTTCTGATGTCACTGTTCTTCCCACAGCTGATTTTACGTGTTTTTATTCTTTCAGAACAACCAGATGTTATCCGCTGTTGACCAGTAGGGGATGTCCTTTTAATTGCAGCTTCTGTGCGGTGGCTCTGTTATCAGGTCGAACATGGAGGCCTAGAGATCCGGGATTGTGCATTGAAGAACTTAAGCAGGCCAAGAGAACAATGCCTAATATAAAATCCATGGTTATTTACGATGACCATCCCATGTTTGACAAAAAACACATCGTTGATTTTCTGGATCTCTATATGAAAGAGGCAATAGGATTGCCTTTTACTGTCATCAATGTGCGCGCAGATAGTCTCGATGAGGAGATGGTCGGCCTTTTGAAAAGGGCCGGCTGTACCTCTATAGCTTTGGGAGTTGAGCATGGAGACCCTGAAGTTTTTCGTATGGTAAACAAGCAAGAATCACTTGAGGATATCGAGAGGGCAGCCAGGATTATAAAAAAGCACGGCCTGCCACTATATCTTTGTTTTGTAATAGGACTTGAGGGCGATTCGCTTGAGAAGACTAAGGCCTCAATTGAATTCGCAAAGCGCCTTGGTCCCACTCACATCTACTGGAACATGGCTAATCCTTTTAAAGGCACAAGACTCAGACAATGGTATGAAAAGGAAGGCACGATTTTTGATTTAGTAAATCATTCGTCTTGGGTTGATGCCGATTTTATTTGCGATGAACCTCGCGCACAGACTCCTGATTTTAGTGTAGAAGAAAGAAAAAAAGCATATTATTCAGCCATTATGGAAACCAATGACTTGAGACTTAGAAGTATTGACTTCTCAAGGTTGCTGCCGTATGTTTCCAGATATAATTTATGGAAAGAATACAGGCATTGGTTGCTCAATAAATTTAAAAATCTTTTAAGAGGGAGGTTTTTATGACAGATAAGAGAAAAGAGATTGAACAATTTTACTCTAAAAAATTTAACAGCAAGTCATATGGTAGAGACGCGGTTTATCTTAATCCGGATCCGTACCATTACCACCAAAAAATTATTTCTTTGATTCTAGGGGAAGGCAAAGGCAAGAAGTTAAAAGTGCTTGATGTGGGATGTGCCAGCGGTTATCTAGGAGCTGAAATAAAGCTTTTGGGGCATTATGTGGCTGGTATTGAAATCGCTCCTAATGCTGCTGAGCAGGCCAGTAAAGTCATTGACAGGGTATTTACCGGCGATGCCCAGGAAATAGAAAATCTTGGTATAAAGGATAAATTTGATATAATAATATGTTCTGATATACTCGAGCATCTTTTTGATCCAGCAGCATTATTGAGGAAGTTGCCAGATTATCTTTTAGACGGTGGAAAAATCCTTGTTGTGTTGCCTAATGTTGGCTGGTATCGTTTGCGTTTAATGTTATTATTGGGGAAATGGCATTATGCAGAGTCGGGTATTCTGGATTTCGGCCATATTCGGTGGTTTTCCAGGTCAAGTGCAATTAAAATACTTAATGAATGTGGCTTCCGAGTAGAAAAAACTATTCCTTGGCTTGTCTATCCGATTCCGTTATCTTGGTTTGATTATTTGACAGGACGCATTCTTTCAAGATTATGTTTTGGCCCTAAAACATTGTTTGCACAAGAATTTCTTTACATTGCATTGCCCGTTTAAATTTGTTTTAAGAAAAATTCCATAACAGGTCTTAAAAAACTTACGGGGCTGTAGCTCAGTTGGGAGAGCATTTCGTTCGCAACGAAGGGGTCGGGGGTTCGACTCCCCCCAGCTCCACCAGGTCGTCCAAGGTGCTGCTTTAGGTATAAAAAAGCAGGATAATCTAAGTCGCTAAAAGAAAGGTCAAGAATGAAGAAAAGGGCTCTGATAACAGGCATCACCGGTCAGGATGGTTCCTATCTTTCAGAATTACTCTTATCCAAAGGCTACGAGGTACACGGTATAGTAAGAAGGGTTGCCTTGGAGGATCCCGAACACAGGCTTTACAGGTTAAGACACTTACTTGGGAAAATAATTTTGCATCAGGGGTCGCTTGAAAGTTATGCCAGTATATTCAAAATTGTTGAGAAGGTAAAGCCCAATGAATGTTATCATCTTGCAGCCCAGAGTTTTGTTAGTTATTCCTTTGAAGACGAATTTTCAACCATAAACACCAATATAAACGGTACCCATTATGTTTTATCAGCTATAAAAGAGAATACTCCCAAATGCCGGTTTTATTTTGCTAGCTCAAGCGAGATGTTCGGCCATGCGCGGGAGTTTCCTCAGAATGAAAACACTCCTTTTTATCCTCGTTCTCCATACGGTATTTCCAAGGTCGCAGGTTTTGATTTAACGCGTAATTACCGCGAGGCGTACGGGCTTTTTGCCTGTAATGGTATACTTTTTAACCATGAATCTCCCCGCAGAGGATTTGAGTTTGTAACCAGAAAGATAAGTATGGGAGTGGCAAAAATCAAGCTGGGCATAAGCAATGAGCTTATTTTGGGTAATCTTGATGCCAAAAGAGACTGGGGGTATGCCTGGGATTATGTCAGGGCTATGTGGTTGATGCTTCAGCAGGACAAACCTGATGACTACGTAATTGCTACAGGAGAAACACACTCAGTAAAGGAGTTCGTTCGGAATGCTTTTGAATATGTCGGTCTGGATTGGAAAAAATATGTGAAGGTGGATAAGACTTTTTATCGTCCCGCAGAAGTGTATAATCTTGTAGGCGATTACAGCAAGGCTGCTAAAAGACTGAAATGGCAGCCTAAGATAAAATTCAAAGAGTTGTTACAAATGATGGTTAAGGCCGATATAGAGTACCTGAAAAATAAGGTTAGAACAACAGGTTGATATCGGTTTTAATAAAGACCGCAAATCCAATTTGTCGTTTATGTATGAAAAGATCAATAAAATTACTGCTGATAACAATCTCTATATGTTTTAGTGCGCTTTCGTTTTTCTGGTCTACCATTCTAGCTCATTCGCCTCTAAAGGAAGCTCTTTTCTACGAAAAACTAAAAAATAATTCGGTCCAATGCCATATCTGCCCCCGAAACTGTGTTATTGCTTCCAAGAAAAGGGGATTTTGCGGAGTCAGGGAAAATCAGGATGGAAAGTTGTACGCATTATCCTACGGCAAGACAGTAGCTGTTCACATAGACCCGATAGAAAAAAAACCTCTGTTCCATTTTCTGCCTTCGACTTCGGCATTTTCAATTGCCACTGCCGGTTGCAACCTTAAATGTAAATTCTGCCAGAACTGGTCAATATCCCAGGTAAAACCCGAGGACATAGGATATACGTATATCGAACCAGCTGATCTGATCGCTCAGGTCGTTAAATCAGGCGCTCCTTCGATCGCCTTCACTTACACAGAACCAACAATTTTTTATGAATACATGCTTGAGACCGCAAAATTGGCAAAAGAAAAGGGAATAAAAAACACAATGCATTCTAACGGCTATATAAACGAGGAGCCACTCCGTCAGCTGTGCAAATATATGGATGCTGCAAACATCGATCTAAAGGGCTTTAGCGAAGATTATTATTCTAAGGTCTGCGAAGCAACGCTGGCGCCTGTGCTTGAAAGTTTAAAGATCCTCAAAGAAGAAGGCGTTCATCTCGAAATTACAAACCTGGTATTGCCCGGATATAATGACGACCTTAAGACAATAAAAAAGATGTGCGTGTGGATAAAAGAAAACCTTGGGCCTGAGACCCCGCTTCATTTTTCAAGGTTTTATCCCATGTATAAACTTCTTGCGCTAATTCCTACGCCTGTTGAAACACTGGAAAAGGCAAAGCAGATAGCCATGGATGTGGGTCTAAAATATGTATATATCGGAAATGTCCCCGGCCATCCCGGAGAGAACACTTATTGCCCAAGATGTAAAAAAGTCGTAATAGAAAGGGCAGGTTATATGGTTTCAAGGATTGATCTGGAAAACGGAAACTGTAAGTTCTGCGGTGAAAAAATTGAGGGAATATGGAAATGAAAAGAGTTTATATAGCTAGAATCGCCTCTTTTATATTTGCCCTATTTGTATTAGGTCGTTTGTCTGTCAGTTGTTTTGCGCAGGAAATAAAAAAACCTAATGTTGCCGGAGCCTTTTATTCAAACGACCCTGATATTTTATCCAGACAGGTCGGGGGTTTCATTGATGAGGCCGCTCCGGAACAAATAGAAGGTGAGATCTTTGCATTGATCTCTCCGCACGCAGGTTATGATTTTTCGGGCAAAGTTGCTGCTAACGGCTTTAAGCTGATCAAAGGTAAACCGTATAAAACAGTCATTGTTATCGGGCCCAGCCATTATTATGGATTTAAGGGAGTATCAGTCTATCCCGCAGGAAAATTCCTCACTCCGTTGGGGTCTTTGGAAATCGACAAAACATTTACGGATAACCTGTTGAATAAGGATAAAGATATTTTCTTTGATCCTAGGGCGTTTCAGAAAGAACATTCTGTGGAAGTCCAGCTGCCTTTTTTGCAAAAGTCACTCTCAGGCTTTAAAATCGTCCCGATCATAATGGGTGACTGCAGTTTTGATACGTGTAAACAGCTTGCTGATCTGCTTAAATCTGCTATCGGTGCCAGAAAAGACGTTCTTGCTGTTGCTTCGACTGACATGTATCACGGCTATGATTATGACGAGGCGCAAATCATAGACGGTCTTACGATCTCGTACCTGAAAAGCATGGATGCTCAAGGCTTATATGATGGCTTAAAAGAAGGTAAGCTGCAATTATGCGGAGGCTTGCCTGTTGTTTCTACTTTGATATTGGCAAAGAGCCTGGGCCACGATAAATTAAAAGTTTTGCAGTATACCAATTCTGCTAAAGTCACGGGCCAGAAGATTAAAGGCAACTGGACCGTCGGTTACAGCAGTTCTGTGATAGATCAACCAAAAGGAGAAAAAAAGATGTTATTAAACAAGGAGCAGAGGAAAAAACTGCTTGAGATAGCGCGCAGGTCAATAGAAACATATCTTAAAACCGGAGAGATGCTTAAAGTCACAGAAACCGACCCGGTTTTGAAAAAAGAAATGGGCGCATTTGTGACTTTACATGAACACGGAGAATTGCGCGGCTGTATCGGAAACATGATAGGCAGGCAGCCTTTGTATCTTACTGTGCGGGATATGGCTGTAGAAGCAGCTACGGGCGACCCGCGTTTTGAGCCGATGAAACTACCCGAGCTTAAGAATGTTGAGATAGAAATATCCGCTCTTTCGCCTATGGAAAGGGTGGATTCGGCAGACAAGATAGAAATGGGGGTTCACGGTGTAATGGTAAGGCGCGGCTTTAACAGCGGGGTTTTCCTTCCCCAGGTAGCAACTGAAACAGGCTGGTCAAAAGAAGAATTCCTTTCCTACCTGTGCAGCCAAAAAGCAGGCCTTGCTGCAGACGCCTGGAAAGACAAGGACACAGAGCTTTATATTTTTACTGCTGAAGTGTTCTCCGAAAAAGAATACTAGATACATGCTTAAAATACTGACCAGCATGTTTCTGACGGGATTGCTTTTCGGCTCAGGGCCATGTTTAGCCAGCTGCGGGCTGATACTCATCTCTTATATCGGGGCTACCAGGAAAAATCCGTATTCGGGGATAATCACTTATATCTTATTTTCTTCATCCCGCATATTCGTATATGTTTTATTGAGCCTTGTCGTTTTTTTATCCGGCCAGTTTGTAACCGAAAGATTTTTGTCGGATTTCTCCCGTTATATTTTTATTTTCGGCGGGGTTTTTATAATCCTGATGGGTATTTTTTTGATTTTCGGCAGCCGTATAAGATTTAAGCCTTTGGCGGCAATACAGCGGGTAATGGTGGGCTGGGATAAAAAGAATGCAATTATTTTAGGGATATTGTACGGAATAATTCCCTGCGGGCCTTTTCTGGCATTGCTTTCATATATTGGCCTTGTATCCAAGACATGGGTCCAGAGTTCTGTCTATTCGTTTAGTTTCGGTTTGGGGACATTTTTTTCGCCCTTGCTATTGTTAGCCATCGTTTCCGGTTACATTCCGGGATTGTCACGCTTGCACATTCCGGGATTGTCAGGGGTAATCCGGGTTGTATGCGGGGCAACGATCATTTTTCTGGGATTTCAGATTTTACGGAGGGCTTTATAAATGAGGATTTACATCGCTTCTAAAAATATTTCGGGAGAAAAAATAATCATAAACGATAAAGAACTGATCCATTATCTTAAAGATGTGCTCAGACTTAAGATCTCAGATAGCCTTACCGTATTTGACGAAAAGGGTGCTGAATACAAAACAAGGCTTGAGCAGGTCTCCTCAAGGGACTTATCCTTACAGATCCTAAATAGACTTTCAAAAGAGCAGGGTTTGGGAACTAGGCTTACTATAGCCTGCGCAATACCTAAAAAGTCCAAATTCGACGATATTGTAGATAGATTGACTCAATTAGGGGTAGAGAGAATAATCCCTTTGATCACAGAAAGAGTCATCGTAAAGATCGACAAGCAAAAGGCAGGAAGTCGAAGAGACCGGTGGGAAAAGATTGCAACAGCTGCAAGTCAGCAGAGCCAGAGAAATGCCTTGCCTGTCATTGACCCTATAAAGGATTTTAAAACAGCGATTATTGAAGCCGAGAATCATGATTTAAAATTAATACCTACCCTTGAAGGGGAGCGACAAAGTTTAAAAGAAGTCCTGGCAAAGTCCAATCCCAAAAGTATTTTTGTCCTTATTGGGCCTGAGGGAGATTTCAGCCCTCAAGAGGTTTCTTTAGCCATCAAGTCAGGTTTTATTCCTATTACCTTAGGCGAATTGGTCCTGCGGGTTGAAACAGCTGCTGTGGCTGTTGCCAGCTTTATAAGGTTTCTAAATCCCCTTTAGCCGAAATAAATTCATAAAAAATTCATGTCAAAAACCTTTAAAATATTCACCCTGGGCTGCAAAGTTAACCAATATGAATCCCAAGAGATTCGAGAACGCTTTATTGAAGCTGGATTTTCTGAATCAGAAAACAGTCTTGCAGATATTTATGTCATTAATACCTGCACCGTTACTTCCCGGGCTGATTCCGAATCCCTAAATCTGATAAGAAGAGCAGATCGAGAAAACCCAAAGGCAAAAATTATAGTCACAGGTTGTCTAGCCGAGTTAGACCGGCCAAAAATAAAAAATACGCATCGCAGGGCAATAATCGTAAAAAATAAGGATAAGCAGGCAATGCTTGAGTTTTTGAACGGCAAGAAAATATCGGCTAAAGGTATTTCATATTTTAAAGGCCACAGCAGGGCATTTTTAAAGATACAGGACGGCTGCGATAATTTCTGCTCATACTGCAAGGTGCCTCTGGTAAGGGGTGGTTCCAGCAGCAGGCCTGCAAAAGATATTATTAAAGATGCGAAGAGGCTTGTTGAAAACGGCTATAAGGAAATAGTATTGACAGGGATATGCCTGGGTGCTTTTGGAAAAGATTTAAAGCCAAAGACAAACCTTGTTGACCTGATAGACAAACTTGAAAATATAGACGGTCTTTTACGCTTAAGGTTGAGTTCGATCGAAGCCGCAGATATTTCAGATAATCTGGTCCGGAAATTAGCTCGCTCAAAGAAGTTGTGCAGCCACCTGCACATCCCGATACAGAGCGGAGACGATGAAATCCTAAAAAAGATGCGCAGGAAATACTGCAGTAAGGATTATCTTGAACTTATAAAAAAATTAAGAAGACATATACCTGAAATCGCAATAACTACCGATGTTCTTGTAGGCTTTCCCGGAGAGACAGAACAAAATTTCAGCAATACCGTTGACCTGGTCAAAAAAATAGGATCGCTTAAAGTCCATATTTTTCCTTTCAGCCCGAGGCCAGGCACTGTTGCAAATGAACTAAACGGGAGAATAAACCCTGTTATTGTAAGAAAAAGGATACTTGCGCTTCAGAAAGTTGCGAATGGCTGTTCAAAGAATTTTAGAAAGAAGTTTTTGGGCAGAACAGAGACAGTCCTTATTGAAGGCCGTTCAAAGGAAAACACCGGATTTTGGGAAGGTTACGCTGGTACCTATATAAAAGTTTTAGTCAAATCCAACAAAAACCTTTCGAATAGACTTATCAGCCTGAAATTAAATAAAATAGCAAAAAATCACATGATAGGAAAAATTTCCCTTTGACCTTGAAATTTGGTTATTTTTATGCTATATTTTAACACATAATATTAAAATTAAAAGAGGCCACGGCTCTTAGTTAAATGATTTAATTAAGGGAAGCGGCCTCTTTTTATTTATTGACCAGAAATTAAGAGCTTTATGAAAGTTTTTAAAAAAAAGTCAATCAAAAATCAATCAAAGGAGTAATAAGATGGCAAGAAAGATAATTGTTTTTTTGATCAGTTTTATCCTGATTTTTGAACAGAGCGGTTTTGCACAAGTTGCAGCTCCGTTGGGCATTCCGGCATATTTAAACGGATATCTGAACCCTGACAGATTCAGGCCCATGCATCTGCGTTCGCTTTCCTATGATGCGCTTAATAACAATTTCAATATCCTGTTGGATAAAGGGGATATTAAAGATCTAAAACCCGTTGTCGTCCAGGATACCACTCAAAAACTTCTTGAATATTTCAAGATAGGGATCAGCCTTCCGAACAGCATGTTCTGGGTGAACCTGAGGCCTGATTCGGAAAAAGAGATCATCGACCCTGACCTTGAAAAAACAGACCTGGGAAAAGTACTTCTCGAAGCAGACCTGCAAATGAAAAAAGACCTGGCGAATTTAACCTCTCCTGATAATGCCGAAGGCAGGCTTTACTGGGATAGACTCTATGCAAAAGCAGAGGCAATGTTCGGCCGTTCAGATATAGAGATCCCGACTCTGACCCGTCCGTGGATCGTACCCGGTGAGATAATCATCAGGCAAAACTCTGACACCGCGTATGTCTATAAAGCGACTTTAAAGGTCATGTTAGAGCAGGATTATTTAAAAGACACAAAAGGCTATGAGTTCGATGACCCGCGCTTAAAAGAGCTAAATGAATTTTCTTCGGACCTGATCCGTAAGCTGATCATCCCTAAATTGGCCCGCCAGGTGAATTCATCAAAAAAATACAGCCAATTGCGCCAGGTGTATTATTCGTTGATCCTTGCCCAGTGGTTTAAACAGCAATTCAGGGGCAAACAGGGTGAATATTCTGGTCAGATAGATAAAAAAGATTTAACCGGCCTAACCTCAAAAATCGCATGGTCAAAGGACACGTATTTTAAGGCATACCAGAAATCTTTCAAAAACGGAGAATACGACAGGCAGGACACTTATTCTGATGTCTATGGCGGATTGTCCATACGAAGGTATTGCAGCGGCGGCATTATACCAGTAGCTAACCAGGGAGAAATCGTAACCATCAGCAAAGGGTCGAACCAGGTCGCCGGCCCTGATCTGTTAGGAGTTCAGATAAAGGGAAATGAATTCATCAGCCAGGATTTAACAAAGGCAATCGCAGACGGCGGCACAGCCAGCGTCAAAGATGGCAGCAGCGCTGATCTGGCAGTAAATAAACCGGACAATATCCTTATCCGTCCGTTTGTCGAATTATGGAGGCGGAATGTCAATCCGATTTTAGCTGACAGATATATCAAAGTTCTGAATAATCACAGAACAGAGCGCAATGAAAGGGAAGAAGCAGCCAGAAAGCTCGGCGAACTGGGAGATAATAGAGCCATTAAACACTTAAAAAGGTATCTGGTGGAAGTTGTACTTGGGGACAAACCTGATGTAACTACGGCCTCGGAAGATGCTTTAAGGAAATTAGGGCTCAATAATAGGGATATCGAAAGGATCTACCTGAAAGCTTTCAAGGATAGAGGATTTCACCGGTTGATCCGGCTTAACGCGGTAAAAGTCCTGGGAAACAGAGTGGGGCGGCAGCTTTCTTTTGAAGAGCTTCCCCAGTATCAGTCCGGGGAAACTGATATGATTGTTAAGAGGGCGATCGATGAGGCTCTCCCGAAAATCTCCAAGAGGCTGAAGGAAGATTCAACCAGCCGCGACGGCGGGGATACAAGAGAGAATATAGGTATTATAATATTCTCCGTTACCGTGGGGTTAGTAGCTGCAATCACTTTGTCGAAAGGTGAATTGATAACAGTGCTTTTTTATTCCTTCTGGACAGGTGTATTGACTTATTTTGCGTGGAACGAGATCAAAAAACGTATAGCACACAATAATGTTTTCACCTTAATTAGAGAGGATACGTTATTGCAGTCTCTGGGTACCGTAAACAGCTGGAAGGACTGTTTCAGGAGTTACGGCAAGGCAGAGAATCAGAGAATAGCAGACTATCTTTACGGTAAAGAACTGGAAAATATCTCCCGTCAAGTCGCATCAAAACAGCTTGGCTCGTTCCTGCCGACGATACTCCTTGCGCTCGCCGCGAATCTACGGGAATCTTCGGAAAATAGAAACAAGGTAATCTCATTCGCTATTTCGAAGCTTGGGACAAAGGTTCCCGACGGACTTATGGGTATCCTTGCGAAAGACGAAGGTATTTTCGGTGAGACAAATCTGGAGCCGTCTATCAAAGAAGCGTTGATCAAGATCGGTTCTCCGGCCGCTGCTTCGGTGGTTACTGTTCTCAAAAAAAAGGTGACAGAAGCCAACAAGGCGTTAAGCAAAAAAACTACGGACTATATTTTACATTCCTTTGAACATGAAATCGTATATTTGCTTGAGATCTTAGCCGAAATAGGCGATCAGGCGACTATTACTCAACTTCAATCGTTTTTGATGGTTACTCCAGCGAAAATTATGCATCACGTAGAGGGTCAGGATTCATTGGGTTTTGCTTATTCGAGCGACACGGAATTAGATAATAGGGTGTATGTGGAGATGAAGAAGACTGTCCAAGCGCTGGAGCAGAAATACCGAACAGGAACTGACACAAAGTGGCACGTCAGCAACAGAGACGGCGGAGATATCAATGCTGCGGTCGAAGCGGTAACAATAGGTAAATCGGAAGTCCCGCGTTTGGTGGAAGCATTGAGTCATCCTGATAGCCGTATTCGCATTGCCGCAGCGCAAGAGTTGGATAGATTAGAAGAATTAACTCCGGAGCGAAAGTTAATCCGTTATGCTGCGGATTTGACTGATCCTGAAATCCAGGTCCGGCTTGCCGCGACAGAAGCATTAAAAGAATCAGGGGAATTAACAGATGAGAGACAGCAGGTCCGTTATGTCGAGGATCTAACCGATCCGGATATTAAGGTCCGCAATGCCGCAGTCGACGGTTTAGCCAAGTTAAACAAATTAACTCCGACGCTCATGAGAATCAAATATGTTGCTGATTCGATAGATCTTAATGCTGATCCTGAAGTCCGCCTTGCAGCACGCACAGAGTTGACGACATTAGGTAAGGATGCAGTCCCTCTTCTAGTAGAAGCATTGAGTCATCCTGATAGCCGTATTCGCATTGCCGCAGCGCAAGAGTTGGATAGATTAGAAGAATTAACACCGGAGCGGCAGTTAATCCGTTATGCTGCGGATGTGACTGATCCTGATATCCGGGTCCGGCTTGCCGCGACAGAAGCATTAGGAAAGATAAGCGACCCGAAGGCAGTAAAGTCTCTGTTAAAAGCATTGTCTGATCCTGATATTGATGTTAGCCGTACTGCAGCTGAAGCATTAGTCAAGATAAGAGACCCGCGAGTAGTAAAGCTCCTGTTGAGAGATTTGGTTGATCCTGATAAAGATGTGCGCCTTGCTGCAGCCGAAGCATTAAAAGGATTAGGGGAATTAACAGAGGAGAGACAGTTGATCCGTTTTGTTGCGGATTTGGATGATCCTGATAAAGATGTGCGGCTTGCTGCAGCCGTAGCATTAGGAAAGATAGGAAGCTCGCAAGCAGTAGATGGTTTGGGGAAAGCATTGGATGATCCTGATAGAGATGTCGCCCTTGCCGCAGTTGAAGCGTTAAAGAATATAGGCCACCCGCGAGCTATACAGCATTTGCATGGGGTATTGGGTAAGTACGGTTTTGTAGTAGCCGTAGCTTTACAACATATAGTCAGAGAAGTGCCGGTTGAGAAAAAGACAGCCTTCTATATTGAAGATTTAGCCAATCTTAATGGTGAAATCCAACTTGCCGCAGTTGAAGGATTAGTAAGGATAGGTCAGCCTGCAGTAGCGTCATTACTTAAAGCATTATCTGCTCCTTATGGCGATGTTCGCCGTGCTGCAACCGAAGCTTTGGTAAAAATAGGCCAGCCGGCAGTAGCGCTATTGCTAAAAGTTTTAACCGATCCTAATAGCAATATTCGACGTGTTGCAGCCGAAGTGCTGGGTAATATTGGCGACCAGAAAGCAACAGATCTATTGCTGAAAGCATTGGAAGATATTGATAAGGGTGTCGGCCGTGCTGCAGCCGCAGCCTTGGTAAAAATAGGTAAGCCGGCAGTCCCGAGGCTTGTGGAATTATCCCGGGATGCTGTAATAGGGCCGCAGGTAACGCAGATACTGGGTCAGATCGGCAGTAATGAAGGCAAGAAAGACGGCGGCGAGGTGAGCGTAACTGTACAGGATTTTGAAGATTTTGCGAATAACAAGGATAAATTAAAGGACAGATTCATAGACAAAAATTTTAAACAGGATTCGACTATCAAGCTATTTGATTTTGGTATAAAATCAGCGTTAAGGACTTTTAAAGATGCAAAAACGACTGATACCTCTTTGATCAAATCAGGTTCTGACAGATTATATGCAGACAAGGTAATAGAGTTTCTAAGGCAGGAAAAAAATAAAGAAGGCGTAACTGATGATAGGGAAAAGAGAGACGGCGGACAGGACCAGAAACTAAGCATAGAGGTCGCAGAGGCATTGCGCCACGTAAGAGAATTGGCTCAATCCCGAAGGCCGATTGATTTTGAACAGTTGCAAAAATATTTCAACGATCGTTCCACTGATCCTCTTGTGCGCATTGAAATTGCAAAGAATGCAATTGTTTTTAGCAATGAGCTTGCAGTTCCGTTACTGATGCAGGCCAGCATCGACCAGGACGATTCGGTCAGACAGATGGCAGTCAGATATCTCGGTTTGTCAAAAGATCCCAGCGCGATCGAAGCGATCATAGAAGGCTTAAGCGATCCGAATGACGCAGTAAAAATGGAAGCAGAAAAGGCGCTGAATGAGAACTTTCCTGAAGCAAAAGCCCTAGTGGCAATTCAGAGAGATACCAAAGACGGCGGCAAAACAGAAGGAATGATAGCTGATGTCAAAAAAGAGATCGGACAAATGAAGGTTGTGGCTGCCAGGATATACAGCATAAGCGACTTAATAAATATCACTCCGGATAAGCCTCTTGTCATTACTGCTGACGATGGAGAAACTATCGAGATCACTTATGAAATGCTGCAGGAGTTTAAAAAGACAAATTTCCCAAAGGTGCTTCAGGAATACGATGCGCGCGGGAAAGACGGATTCGAAGATAAAGAAAATCCTGAAAACTTCTTTACCAAAGAAGTCCTTGTGCTTCTGGGGATATCTTTGGCTACTGCGGAATTTGCTTCCCATCACGGGCTAGAACATTTGAATGCCGGGGATGTTTATGCAATGGCAGGAGACAACGGCCCGACTACTCCTAAGTTCAGAAAGTATCTGTCTATCGGTTTGCGAGCTGCTGGAATAAATGTATTGGATCTGGGACTGATAAACAGCGGCCAGCTGTATTCTTCTATCCCCCGTCTTGGTCTTCAGGGAGGGCTCTATGTAACGCGTTCCCATGTGGAAGTCGGGACCAATGGATTCAAACCAATCGTTGGAAAAACCACCCTTTACGGAGATATGATGCAGGAACTTGGCAAACAGGTCGATAAAGGTTTGCGTATAGTCGACAAAAATGATCTGGGAGTCCTGATTGACGGAACCGCGAAAGACAAAGGAATTGGTAAGACAGTCAAGGATATTTATGTGGCCAAGATCAAGGAAGAAAACGGCCCGGTAATACAGAAACTTAAAGAGAAAAACATCCCATTTGCCGTTGATCTTGGGTCTGGTTCTGCAACGACTCTTAAGGATATTATTAAAGATATATTCGGGGATAATGTTTTGACCCTTAGAGATACTCCTGTTGAGAATCCAACTAAGATCACTGGATTAGCAGATCCTTCCCGTACTGATAAAGCTGCCTTGGACCACCCAGGTTCCGGAAAGGATAATAAGAGTTTGCTTGAATGGTCAAAAGAAAATCCCGGATTGATAATTTTCAGTTTTGACCTGGACATGGACCGCATGGGTATAGTAATCTCCGGTAAACTCTACAAGGGAGACCTTTTGTTCTATCCTATGATAGAATATCTTTTGACACTGGCGCCGAAAGGCACGGTGAACACGGAGTTTTATTATGACCCGAGGATGAGTCCCGCTATCAGGGAATTAATAGAGCATTTCGGAGGTATATCTACTGTCCATCCCAAGGGACATTCTAAGATAAAAGCAAGCGACGAAACAACACTGATAGACATGGCCCAGGAATTGGGATATCCTTCAGTGGAAGAGATGATACTTCAGGAAGGATTTAAGATATTCAATATCGAATCTTCTCTGCATCCTTTTATTACCATTGAGTCAGGCGTAAGCATAGACGATGCATTCAGGTTCATGTTTGCCTGGCTGGACGGTTTCTTAAAGATCAGGGACAAATACGATAGGCAGGATATGCTGCTCGGAGATTACATCGAGCAGCTTCAAAATAACGGAGTGATCAACAAATGGGAATCATTGAACGAACAGCGCACAGGGTTGCAGGATAAATATAAAAAGTCTCTGATGACGGATTGGACAAAAGAAGTAGTAAAAGCATTCGGCGCCGACAGCGGTTTTGAACAGGTGTTCTGGAGGGATGCTAAAAAACAGACAAAGCCATTTACCCTTATTGATATAGAAGGCGTGTTCAATTTTAAGACGCCGCTCGGGGATTTTTACTGGGGATGGTCGAACGCCTCGGAGAAAATAGGCTTTGGCGCGCATGCGCAAACCAGGGAGGCATTAAAATTTCTGACAAAAACAATGCTGGCTGTGTTTTTGCATCTGCGAAACAGTAAGGCTGATTTGGATGATAAATCAAAACAGATCGATGCGCTTGAGACAAAGCCTCTTCTTGAACTTTTCGGAAAGAATGATATCAGCACCCTTGAAAGTGAGATACTTGCAGAGTATCCTACAATCGATAAGGCTCTTGATAGCCTCAAGCAGATTGCCCGAGAGGGAATGGGAACTCAAACCAAGAAAGACGGCGGAACAGATAAAGAGGATGCAGTAAGTAAATCCGGCGGTATTGATTTTAGAGCTTTGCCTGTCGGCGGGACTGCGCCGAATATTGCGCCGGTTTTGACGCCATTGCCTGAAGGTTACATCAGTGCAAGTGCCGAAGAATTAGAAAAAAAGTGGAAGGATATAAAGCATAAGATCCAGGCAGGGCCCATGCCTTATGGAGAGATAAAAGAATATGTGACTGTCTGTTGTCAAGGGTCTGAAGCCGCAGACAGGCTTAAGCAGGCAAGTATTTATATTTTAGATCTGTTAAGGCTTGAAGAAGACGCAGCAGTTGCAACCGCCCCGGAACTAAAGGAGATACTTTCCTGTTTAGGCTAAAGTTATAGTTCAATAAGCAGCTTTAAACTTTAGGTATGAAATTTCTAGCCCAGGCCCAAAGGCTTGGGCTTATTTTTTTACTGCGAAAGAATCCTGTTTTAAACCGTTGACACCTTCTGAAATCAATGATATATTTAATCTCTAAACTTAAAATGAAAGGAGATGATCATATTGCCGAGAATCGAGATCAGAGAAGGAGAATCGTTTGAAGGCGCAATGCGCAAGTTCAAGCGCCAGATAGAGCAGGAAGGTATTTTGCGGGAAGTCCGGGACCGTAAGCATTATCAGAAACCCAGCGAACGTAAAAGAAAGAAAATGCGGGAAAAAAGATAGAAATGGGCTTGATACTTTCTACTTCGTGGAACGCTCACCTCCATACAGACGGCCGCAAGCTTGTTTCTGAAATTAAAGAGCTGGGGTTTTCTGAAATAGAACTTAGTTTCAATCTCACCCAATCAATCTTAGAAGACATAGCCGGGCTGGTTGAAAGCGGATTCATAACAGTACAAAGCATTCATAATTTTTGTCCCATTCCCGAAGGAGTAAACCGGAAAGACGCGCTTCCTGATTATTATTCCATGGCCTCTCTTGACCAGCAAGAGAGGCTAAATGCTGTTAATCAGACCAAGAAAACCATTGATACTGCCAGGCTGCTTGGCGCAAAGGTAGTTGTCCTTCATACCGGCCGCGTAGAGATCCCGGACAGGACAAGGGACCTGATAGAGCTTTATAATAACGGCCTGAAAGGCTCAAAAGAATTCAATGCCCTAAAGTCCGATATGATGAGCCAGCGCAAAGAGAACGCCAAGCCTTTCTTAGAGAATACCCTGAAAAGCCTCGATGAATTAAACAGCTACGCAAAGCACAAAGGCATTCTCCTTGGCGTAGAAACGCGTTATTATTATAGAGAGATACCGTCTGTCGAGGAGATCAGTATGATCCTTGAAGAGTTCAAAGGCTCATGTGTCTATTACTGGCATGATTCAGGACATGCCCAGCTTATGGAAAACCTCGGATTTGCAAAACACGAGGATTTCATCAGGCCTTTTTGGGAAAGAATGATAGGCGTTCATCTTCACGATATTTCGGGTTGTTCTGACCACAAAGCTCCTTCAAAAGGAGAATTTGATTTTAAACGGCTATTGCCCTTTATACGAAAAGATACTTTAAAAGTCATTGAAGCCCATCAGCCTGCCTCAGCAGAGGATATAAAAGCAAGCAAGAAGTTCCTTGAGGGATTATTTGATGACAAAGCTTAATATCAGAAAGCCCGCAGTTGCAGGCCAGTTCTATTCTTCCTCGGCAGCTGAGCTAAAAAAGCAAATCGAAGGTTTTATAGATCCCGCTGCAGAAAAAAAAGATGCAATTGCTTGCATGCTTCCTCACGCAGGCTATATGTTTTCCGGGCCTGTCGCAGGAGCGACGATTTCCCGTGTTAAAATAAAAGAGACTTGTTTGCTTCTGGGCCCTAACCATACAGGTTATGGAAGGCCTTTTAGCCTCATGTCAAAAGGCATCTGGCAGACTCCTTTGGGAGATGTTCAGATAAATGAAAAGTTGGCAGAAAATATTCTCGGGCAGTCAGAATACCTTGAAGAAGACGAGCTCGGGCATATACATGAGCATTCATTGGAAGTGGAACTTCCTTTTTTGCAGTTTTTCAGGAAAGACTTGAAGATCGTCCCTATAGCCATCGCAACGCAGGACCTCCAGGCTTTAAAAGATGTGGGCAAAGCAATCGCTAGCGCCATTAAAAAAGAAGACTGCCTTATTGTAGCAAGTTCGGACATGTCGCATTACCTTCCTCAGAAAGAAGCAGAAAAAAAAGACACACTCGCAATAGACGCGATTTTGGAGCTTGATGAAAACAAACTCATGCAGAGGATAAGGCAATACGACATTTCGATGTGCGGGTATGCGCCTGCGATTGTCATGTTATCCGCTGCAAAAGCAATGGGGGCAAAAAAAGCAGAGCTCGTGAAATATCAGACAAGCGGCGACATCATCGGAGATCATTCAAGCGTAGTGGGTTATGCCGGAATAATTGTTTATTAAAAGGTGAGAATATGGATGACGAGAAAAAGAAAGTAGACGAGGCATGGAAAGAGCATGCGCAGAAGGACAAACAGGAAGGTAAAGACAGCACCGCCGGCCAAGATTTTGAAAAGGGACTGCCTCAGGAGCCTGATTTCGGATTTTTTGTGACATCGCTTGCTATCCAGGCATCCATAGCCCTGGGCACAACCCCTAACCCCGTAAACAACCAGAAAGAGGAAAACTTAGACCACGCAAAGCTCATCATAGATACTCTCGGCATGTTAAAAGAAAAGACCCAGGGTAATTTAAGCGCGGATGAAGACAGCCTTCTCGAAAACATTCTTTATGAATTAAGGATGCAGTATTTGACGAAAATCAAGGGAGGGAAAAGTGGTTGATAAGGAGCTTTTAGATATATTAGCCTGTCCTGCCTGTAAAGGCGACGTGGAACTCAAGGACAATAAGATAGTCTGCAAGAAATGCAACAAGAAGTATCCTGTTCGGGACGGTATCCCTGTAATGCTTATAGACGAAGCAGAAGATTAACATATTCTCTAGAAATGCCGCTGGCTGTTTTCTTTGTTTAGTCGATTTTGCAGTGTGGTTTGGGAGCGTGCATTAGAAAATTTTTGGCAAAAGTCTGCAAGGGATTACGACGAACGAAAGGACGCACGCCTGGGTATAGTCGTCACCGAAAGTGAGGCGTAAACCGCAGCAGACGGCAAAAATTTTCAGCTCGCGGACAAAACACACTGCAAAATAAACTTGAGCGAACAAAACCGACAGAAGCATCATTACACTTGTCAAATATGAAGAAAATACTGGTAATACACGGCCCTAATCTGAATCTCCTGGGTGCTAGAGAGCCGCAGGTCTACGGCCGCACTACTTTAAAGCAGATAAACGAGCGATTAAAAAAGATCGGCCGCAGGAGAAAAGTCGCGCTTACCTTTGCCCAGTCCAACCACGAAGGAAAGATCGTTGATCTGATAGGCAAGGCAAGGACGAAATTCAGCGGCCTACTGATAAATCCCGCAGCATACACCCATACCAGCGTCGCTATAAGAGACGCTATCGCAGCAAGCGGGCTGGTGACAATAGAAGTCCACCTTTCAAACATCTATTCCCGGGAAGAATTCAGGCACAAATCCCTTATCAGCCCTGTTGTCAAAGGCACTGTTTTAGGCTTCGGGCCAAACAGTTATTACCTCGGCCTTGAAGCGTTGATCGATTTAATAACCTAACCATTTCACCGTTCGGGACGGTACATGCAGCATGAAGTTACCGCTGTACCGTCCCGAACGGTACAACGGTAAAATGAATACAAGGATCAATAAAATAATCAAAAGATTAAAGGATCAATCGCTCGACGGTTTTATTTTAAGTTCTCCCCCGAACATTTCCTATCTTACAGGGTACCGCAGCAGGGATTCGTATATGGTCATTTCAGCCAAAGGCAATTTCTACCTTACGGATTCCAGGTATTTTCATGAGGCAAAAAAGGCTTTGGCCGGCCTGACTGTCATACAGCCGAAGGCATCTGTTTTTGAAAAGATCTCAGAGATCTGCAAAGACCTTCGCCTGTCCTGCGTAGGCTTTGAGGAAAGGCATCTTTCATTTGCCGAGTACTCAAGGATCAGGAAATCTCTTAGTGACGATATAGGCCTGGCGCCTTTTTACGGAATAATCGAAGAGGAACGCCAGACTAAGACAAGGGAAGAACTGGCAAAGATAAAGCAGGCTATTGACATAAGCATGGAAGCTTTCAGGTTCATCAGGGATTATATAAAACCAGGGGTCAAAGAGATAGAGATTGCAGGTGAACTTGAGCGTTTTATAAGGTATCACGGAGCCACAACATCTTCATTCGACATAATCGTAGGTTCCGGCCCTAATTCCAGCTTTCCCCACCATATAAGTTCAGAGCGCAGGATCAAAAAAGACGAGGCCGTGCTTGTTGATATGGGAGTGGATTATGCAGGCTATAAATCCGACTTGACAAGGGTTTTCTTCTCGGGTAAAATGAATCCTCTTATCCGCAGGATATATGATATAGTCCTTAAAGCTCAAAGATCAGCTCTGGCCGGTATTAAACCAGGAGCGATGATAGGCAAGATCGACAGTCTAGCCAGGGATTATATTGGAAAAATGGGATACGCAAGCTATTTCGGCCATGGTTTAGGCCATGGCGTGGGGCTTGAAGTGCACGAAAAGCCCAATATTAACAAAAAAAATGATCGCAGGTTAAAAGCCGGCATGGTCTTTACAATCGAACCTGCAATTTATCTGCCGAACAAATTCGGCATCAGGTTGGAGGATATGGTCCTGGTAACCAAGAAAGGAAGCGAGGTTTTAAGTGGCTCTCTCGATAAATGAACTCAAAAGCGGCATAACTATCCTGGTGGATGGACACGTATATATGATCATCGACTCTCAGCATATCAAACCCGGCAAAGGCGCGGCGTTCTGCCGAGCCAAAATGCGCAATTTAAAGAACAACAACGTGCTTGAACAGACCTTCCGGGGTGACGAGAAGCTCGAAGAAGCGTATATCGAAGAACGCAAACTGCAGTATCAGTATTCCTCCGGGGACATGTACCACTTCATGGACAACGACAACTACGAAGATGTCGCCATCGCCAAGGAATCGCTTGCCGATAAAGTCAAATTCCTTAAAGACAATATCGAAGTCAGCGCCTATTACTATAAAGACGGCGTATTATACGTAAGCCTTCCGAATTTTGTGGAATATAAGATCATTCATACCGAGCCCGGCGTAAAGGGCGACACAGCCAAAAGCGGCACAAAGCCTGCGACAATAGATACAGGCGCTTTAGTCCAGGTCCCTCTTTTTATCGATATCGGAGATTCCATAAAAGTCGATACCCGGACCGGTGCATACATAGAAAGGGCAAACCGCTAAAAGCGATCTGTTTTATAAAAATACGAGGGATTAGATGAATATCAAAGAGATCAAAGAGATGATAAGCCTGATGAACGAGAACAGCCTTGTTGAAATGGAGATTGAGAAGGATGGGATGCGCATAAGGCTTAAGAAATCCACGGGCGCCGGCGAAAATTACAACGGCCCGATTCTTATCGAAAGAGAAAAGACAGCGGCTTCAAGGGCAATGGAATTGCCGACTGCGGCGGAAAAAGAAGCTGTAAAGACCATAGAGATAAAAGCGCCTATGGTCGGGACTTTCTACAGGGCCCCGTCTCCCGAAGCGCCGCCTTATGTGGAGGTAGGCCAGGTCATAGAACCGGGACAGGTAGTTTGTGTCATCGAAGCCATGAAGCTCATGAACGAGATAAAATCCGAAGTCAGAGGCAGACTCATTGAGATCCTGGTCGACAATGTCGAACCCGTCGAATTCGGCCAATCCATGTTTATAATAGAGCCGGTCTAGATAATGTTCTCCAAAATATTAATTGCCAATCGGGGTGAAATAGCTTTAAGGGTCATACGCGCCTGCCGGGAATTAGGCATACGCACAGTAGCGGTGTATTCCGAGCCCGACAGGGATTCTCTGCACGTGCGTTTCGCTGACGAGGCGATCTGCATAGGCTCAGCGCAGAGCGCAAAAAGCTATTTGAACATTCCTGCCATAATCTCTGCGGCTGAAATAACGGATGTCGAAGCTATACATCCGGGCTACGGTTTTTTAGCGGAGAACCCGCATTTCGCAGAGATATGCGAATCCTGCCACATAAAATTCATAGGCCCTACTCCGGAAAACATACGGCTTATGGGCGACAAGATGAACGCCCGAGCTGCGATGCTGAAAGTGGGCCTGCCAATTGTCCCGGGGAGTTCTTCGGCAGTCAAGTCAAAAGACGAAGCATTAAAGATCTCGCAGAAAATTGGCTACCCCGTGATCATAAAGGCTGCGGCAGGCGGCGGCGGAAAAGGCATGAGGATCTGCCATAACGATATAAAACTGGCGTCGAGTTTTATGACGGCACAGGCTGAGGCAGAAGCCAATTTCGGCAATGCCAGCGTTTACATAGAAAAATACATAGACAAACCAAGGCATGTGGAGATCCAGATTTTAGGCGACCAGTTCGGCCACATAGTATATTTGGGAGAAAGAGACTGCAGTATTCAGAGGCGCCATCAGAAACTTTTGGAGGAATCACCCTCTACGGTAGTGGACAGTAAAATGAGAAAGCGCCTGGGTGAGCTGGCAGTAAAGGCTGCTAAATCCGTCAACTACGTAAACGCCGGGACAATGGAATTTTTAGTGGATCCAAAGTTTAATTTTTATTTTATGGAGATGAATACAAGAGTGCAGGTGGAGCATCCCGTTACTGAGGCTGTCACCGGCATAGATATTATAAAAGAACAGTTAATGGTCGCTTCCGGAGAAAAGTTAAGCTTTCGTCAGGAAGATATCAAAGTCACAGGCGCGGCAATAGAGTGCCGCATAAACGCCGAAGACTACGAGAACAATTTTATGCCGTGTCCGGGAAAGATAGAACTTCTTAATCTTCCGGGCGGGCCTGGCGTGCGCCTTGATACGCATATATATCCGGGCTATGAGATCCTGCCGTATTATGATTCGCTCGTGGCAAAACTGATAACCTGGGGCAGGAACCGTCAGGAGGCAATAAAGGTCATGCGCAGGGCTTTGAACGAGTTTAATATCGGGCCTATTAAGACGACGATACCTTTTCATATGAGGCTATTGGAAAATCCTTTGTTTTTAAAAGGAGAAATTTCTACGCATTTTGTCCAGGAGATGTTTGGAGAAGGGCAGGAGCAGGTTTAGTCCGGCGCTTATTTCAGGAGAATTACTATGAACAGAGAAGAATTCCATACAGACCTGGGTGCGATAAAGATACACAAAAATGTGATCGCATCAATTGCTTCGTTGGCTGCTCTGGAGATCGAGGGGATAAAAGGGATAGGCAGGGATTTTAAATCCGGCATAATGGAACTTTTAGGCAGAAAAGACTTAAGCGCGATAAAGGTGGAGTTTGACAAAAACCAGGATGTGCTTATTGACATTCCGCTTGTCATAAAATACGGCTACAACATACCTGATGTCGCATCAAAGGTTCAGGACAATGTCCGCAATGCGCTGGAGAAGATGACGAGCCTTTCTCTTAAAGACATCAACATCAGCGTCGAGGGGATCGAAAAAAATTAAAATCACAATTACAATCCCGGAATGTCCAAGCGTGACAATCCCGGAATGTAATCAGGAGGGCAAGTCAGATGAGGATATTCAATGTTCTTGGAATAATATTTTATGCAAGCGTACTCATATTGATCGGTCTTATATTGATAATATTTTCATTAAACATCATCCCGCCAGAAGCCATCAGCGGCCTGTTTATCTACGTGCAGGGAAATTTCTATCCCAGGATCGTGGTGGGCCTGTCCGGACTTCTGTTGATACTGGTAAGTTATTCTTTCGCTCAATTGATCCTTGGCAGGTTCCAGAGAGAAAAGACCATAGCATTTACGACTCCTTCGGGTGAGGTGACTATCGCGCTTTCAGCGATCGAGGACCTGATAAAACATTTTGTCGTGATCATTCCGGAAATAAAGGAACTAAAGCCCGACGTCATAGCCACTAAAAAAGGGAGCATAGTGGTAAACTTAAGGGTTACGCTTAAATCGGAGGCAAACCTTCCGGAACTGACTTCCAGGCTTCAGGAAATTACTAAATCAAAAATCCAGGAAGTCCTGGGGATCGACGAGCAGATCATTATAAGGATCCATATTTCAAAAATAATTTCAAGAGAAGAAAGAGAAAGAAAAAGAAAAGACTCGGACAGGGAAGAGCCCTCCATTCCTTTCGGGGGTTTTGGCAGAGTATAAGGATTTAAAACTTAATGATAGGGAGGAAGGTAAAGATGGCAGAGACGTTAAAGACAGCGGGGTTAAAGATAGGCATAATGACCGGAGGAGGAGATTGCCCTGGATTAAATCCGGTAATAAGGGCGGTTGTCACTAAGGCGTTTAACGAAGGTTATCAGGTCATCGGTATCAAAAACGGCTGGAAGGGATTGATCGAAAAGGACACTGTCCCTCTTGATCTGGAAACAGTTTCTGATATTTTAGCTAAAGGCGGGACTATTCTGGGGACCTCAAGGACCAATCCTTACAAAAAAGAAGGCGCAGTGGAAAAGGTAAAGGAGAATTTTAAAAAGTTAGGGCTCGACTGCCTGATAGCAGTCGGAGGAGAGGACACGCTCGGAGTCGCAAACAAACTTACCAAAGACGGCATCCCCAATATTGTCGGAGTCCCCAAGACTATCGATAATGACCTGTCTGCTACGGATTACACCTTTGGTTTTGATACCGCAATAAATATCGCAATGGAATGCATCGACAGGCTGCATACTACAGCAGAAAGCCACCACAGGGTCCTGGTTGCGGAAGTCATGGGCAGGCACGCAGGCTGGATAGCTGTAGAAGCCGGCATCGCAGGCGGGGCAGACGTGATTTTGATCCCGGAGATCCCGATCGATATCGGGGAAGTGTGCGAAATCCTGAAGAAAAAACGCCAAAGAGGAAAGAACTTCGGCATCGTCGTCGTAGCTGAGGGCGCGCAGTTTAAAAACAAGGACATGATCCTTCAGGAACAAAAGCTCGATGAATTCGGCCATGTAAGGCTGGGAGGGATAGGAGAAAACCTTGCAAAGGAAATAGAGAAAAGCACGGGATTTGAGACCAGGGTAAGCGTGTTCGGGCATATCCAGAGAGGCGGTTCTCCGACTGCGTTTGACAGGATACTGGGCACAAGGTTCGGGGTGAAAGCCGTAGAGCTTGTAAAGAATAAAAAGTTCGCAAGGATGGTCGCTTTGTCCGGGAATAAGATAATAGATGTGGCTTTGGCCGAAGCCGTCAAAGAGCTCAAGACCATTGATAACGAGCTTTACGAAACTGCGAAAGTGTTTTTCGGTTGATCTGGCCTGGCGTAAAAGTATAGGAAAAGCTCCGGGAGAATAAGATGAGAGATAAAATAAAAGATTTACTGCTTGAAAGCATTCAGGTCAAAGAAGATCTTTTGCATACGCGCATCGATGAGATCATGGCAATCGCAAACGCTGTCATCGACTGCCTTAAAAAAGGCGGCAAGGTCATACTTTTCGGCAACGGCGGCTCGGCAAGCGACAGCCAGCATATTGCCGCAGAATTCGTAGGGCGTTTTAAAAAAGACAGAAACGCCATGGCCGCGATCGCGCTTACCACTAATACTTCCATCATTACCTCCCTTGCAAATGATTACGGCTATGAAGTGGTCTTCTCAAAGCAGATAGAAGCCCTGGGACAGAAGAACGACCTGGCCATAGGCATATCCACAAGCGGCAAGGCTAAAAACGTCGCCGCAGCCATAAAGCAGGCAAAGAAAATGGGATTAAAGACAGCCGCCCTTACAGGCGGAGACGGCGGTGAATTGGTGAAGCTTGCAGACTTCTCTCTCATGGTCCCGTCTTCTGTCACGGCGAGGATCCAGGAAGCGCACATAACCATAGGACATATCATATGCGAAATGGCGGAAGACGCCTTAAATTAGAGAAGAAGATAAGGCCTTTAAATCAGTTAAAAAGGATAACAGCCTCTTTAAAGAAATCCGGCAAAAAAATAGTCTTTACTAACGGCTGTTTCGACCTTCTCCATTACGGCCACGTCAAATATCTTGAAGGCGCAAAAAATAAAGGCGATGCGCTTATTGTCGCCGTAAACTCAGACGGCTCCGTAAAAAAATTAAAGGGAAAGAACAGGCCCCTGGTCAGCGGGAAATACCGTCAGAGAGTCTTAGCCGCTTTAGAATGCGTGGATTTTGTGGTTTTGTTCAACGAAGAAACTCCCTTAAAGACAATAATCGCATTAAAGCCCGATGTGCTGGTCAAAGGCGGGGACTGGAAACAGAAAGACATCGTGGGCTCTGATTTTGTAAAGAGCTGCGGCGGAAAAGTTTTTTCTATCGGGTTCGTCAAGGGGTTCTCTAGCTCCGCACTGATAAGAAAAATAAAGAAAGGCCATTGACATGGTCTCCTCGGCGCTTTCAAGGACAGCAGGGATCTACAGGGTAATAGACGCAAATTTGAACCGGGCAAAAGAGGGCTTGAGGGTCTGTGAGGAGATAACGCGTTTTATTCTAAACGACAGCAAACTCACGTCAAACTTTAAGAACCTCAGGCATAAGATCAATAACCGCATCAGAGGCCTCGGCAATTTCTCGCTTCTTATCAAAGAAAGAGAAAGCAAAAAAGACGCCGGCAGGAGGCTTTTGAATAAGAGCGAAGTCAAAAGGTCTGATTTCAAGGATATATTTTCCGCGAATATCCAGCGCGTCAAGGAAGCAGTAAGGGTCCTCGAAGAATTTACAAAGCTTGACGATGTGGATATCGCATTGGACCTTAAACAGATCAGGTACGACATCTATGAACTCGAAAAAAAAGTCATTAAAAAATTCTCATCTGTATTGCGTCATAGATAGGCAGACTTGCAAAACCGGCAGAATAAGCCATCTTGCTTCTGAGCTCTCAGGAAATAACGCACAGATCATACAGCTCAGGGATAAGTGTTCAAGCAAAAAGGATATCCTGGATGATGCTTTTGTTTTGCAGAGGCTTCTGGCAAAGACAAAGGCCATATTCATAGTCAACGACTACGTTGACATCGCGTATTTGACGGGTGCGGACGGCGTGCATCTGGGCCAGGGCGATTTGACAGTAGAGGCTGCAAGGAAAATATTAGGTAAGGACAAGATTATCGGTTTGTCGTGTCACAGTTTAAGGCAGGCTGTCGAGGCCGAAGAGCAAGGCGCGGATTACATAGGTATAGGCCCGATTTTTCCCACCTCTACAAAACCCGGATATGAAGCTGTCGGATTGGACCTCCTCAGGCAGTGCTCGAAAAAAATAAGGATCCCGTTTTTTGCCATAGGCGGTATCACCCTCGATAACTTGAAGGCTGTTTTAAAATCAGGCGCAAAAAGGGTAGCTGTCTGCAGCGCTGTTTGTGCTGCTAAAGACCCTGGGCAGGCAGCCAGATCGTTCTGCAAAATATTACATTCCGGGATTGTACAAGCTCGACAATCCCGGAATGTAAAAAAGGCATAATAGATGACTCAGCTGGAATACGCAAGAAAAAATAAAATCACTCCTCTGATGAAGATCGTAGCTTCCAAAGAGGAAGTAACTGCCCGTTTTATCAGCTCGGGCGTAAAAAACGGCAGGATAGTGATCCCTTCCAACAATACCCGCCGCATTAAAAATCCCTGCGCAATAGGGACAGGCCTTACGACAAAGATCAACGCCAATATCGGGACTTCCACCGACAAATTCAAGATCGAAGACGAATTAAAGAAACTGCGTGTCGCTGTCAAATACGGCGCAGACACTGTCATGGACTTAAGCGTAGGAGGCGATATAAGGCAGGTAAGAAAAAAGATCTTAAGCGCGAGCGACGTGCCAATAGGCACGGTGCCGATCTATGAGATAGCTGTAAATGCCCAGGAAAAAAGAAGGGATTTTTTGAATTTCTCCATTTCTGATATCCTGGAAGTCCTGGAAGAACAGGCTAAAGAAGGGGTGGATTTTTTCACCATCCACTCCGGCGTTACAAAAAAGAGCCTTTCCGAGCTTAAAAAGCACAAAAGGCTATTGGGGATCGTATCCAGGGGAGGCGCTATATTAGCCAGCTGGATAAGCCGCAACAATAAAGAAAACCCCTTTTACGAATATTTCGACAGGATCCTTGACATAGCTTACAGGTATGACGTGACATTGAGCCTCGGGGACGGGCTAAGGCCGGGCTCCATACTTGACGCCTCTGACCGCGCCCAATTTGCGGAATTAAAGATCCTCGGTGAATTGGCAAAAGAAGCAAGGAAGAAGAATGTCCAGGTGATGATCGAAGGCCCTGGCCATGTGCCGTTGCATTTGATCAGGGAAAACATACTTCTAGAGAAAAAGATCTGCCGCGGCGCTCCGTTTTATGTGTTAGGCCCCCTTGTCACTGATGTAGCGGCAGGCTACGATCATATAACAGCGTCGATAGGAGGAGCCATTGCAGCTTCTTACGGAGCCGATTTTCTTTGTTATGTGACTCCCTCGGAACATCTGAGGCTTCCTTCCCTGGACGATGTAAGAGAAGGCGTGATAGCGTCTAAGATCGCAGCTCACGCAGCGGATATATCCAAGGGAATTCCTAAAGCGCTTCAATGGGATATCAAAATGTCGCTTGCAAGGAAGAAACGCGACTGGAAGTCCCAGATAAAACTTTCTATCGACCCTGACAAGGCAAGATCTTACAGGCTTTCTTCAAAGCCGGTATTATCCGATGTCTGCACGATGTGCGGTGAGTACTGTTCGATCAAGATGATGGAGAGCTGTGTGCGGGCGTGATTTCCCGCATGGCGATTAAGATGCGGGCGTAGTTCATCGGTAGAACACCAGCTTCCCAAGCTGGATAGGAGGGTTCAATTCCCTTCGCCCGCTTTAATTTTTGGAGTATTCTTAGAAATAAATGTTTATGCGGATCAAAACAGGATCTTTCATCTTTGTTCTTTTGATAGCTGCATTAAGCGGATGCGCAACTGTCCCGAAAACGGCCCAGCAGCCGCCACAGGCAAGGCCCCCTTCCGGTTTTTACCACAAGGTTGAAAGGGGACAGACTTTATGGCGAATAGCCAGGACATACGGGATAGAGCTGGATGAATTATTAAGCATAAACAATATCTCGGATTCCAACCGTTTAGAGACCGGCCAGAGCATATTAATACCGGCTAAGGCAAATGCCGGTGCTTCTGTAACCTATAACGACGAAGATTTTGTCTGGCCTCTCAGAGGAAAGGTGGTAACTAACTTTGGCTCGACAGTCAACAGCATTTCCAACAAAGGCTTGAATATAGAGCCTTCAAAGACGGATTCCGTGATCGCAAGCCGCAGCGGCAAGGTGGTTTTTTACAATGATGATTTTCTGGACATGGGAAAGACTTTGATCATAGAGCATCCCGGCGGTTTCTGGACCGTATATGCAAGAAACAGCGAAGTGTTCGTAAGAGCAGGCGATATTGTGCAGAGGGCAAGCCTGATAGCAAAAGTAGGCAGCGCAGGAAGGGCTAATGTCAGCTATCTTCATTTTCAGATCAGGAAAGGCTCTGTCGCAAAGAACCCGTATCACTATTTGCCCTGATTTTTAGGGACCCACTATGGAAGAAAAAGTTTTCGGCAGAAGGCCGTACGTCGAGATACTGGAAAAAAGAATAAAGGGATTAAAAGACGGCTACCGCCAGAACATAGCTTTTCTCGGCGATGAACTGGTAGGAAAGACTTCTTTGATCCATTCTTTTCTTAGCGGCTTTTTAGACAATCATCTGATCTTTGTCTATATCGAAGCAAGGCCCGAATCTCTTTTGAATTTCGGAAAAAGGTTCATAGGCACATTGCTTTACAATTTCCTTAATGCAAGCCAGATGCCTCTGAAAGAAGACCTGGATTTTCTCATAAACAAATCCTCATCCTATATCCCGAAAACAGCCGAGAAAATAAGGGCCATAATAAACGACCTCACGCGCAGGAAAAAAGAAAATATCTTTTCCGAGCTTTTGTCCCTGACAGAATCCATACATCAGGAGACAGGCAAATTTTGCGTTGTCATAATCGATGAGTTCCTGAACCTCGAACAATTAGGGGTGAAAAACATTTATAAGGAATGGTCTCAGGTCCTGATGCTTCAGAAGAACACGATGTATATAGTTGTAAGTTCCACGCAGTTTAAGGCCAGAAACATACTCTCTAAAGAGTTGAACCTTTTATTCGGCAATTTCGAATTGATAATCGTAGAGCCGCTTGATATAAAGGCAAGCGGAGAGTATTTAAGCGTTAAATTTACCGGTGAGCGCGTAAGCGAAGGCATAAAAAACTTTATCGTCAATTTTACAGGCGGTTATCCTTTTTATCTGGAGATAATTGCCGAGGCGCTTGCGAAATCCGAAGCTTTCGATCTTGTGGATATCCTGGAAAGCCTGCTCTTTTCTTCTTCGGGTATTCTGAACCAGAGGTTTACAAACAGCCTTAAGCGTTATAGCGATTCCGCCTTAAGCAAGGATTATACCTCTATTCTTTACCTCATCGCAAACGGCCAGAACAAGGCCAGAGACATTGCCCATATCCTGCATAAATCAAAAAAAGAGGTGGATGCGAGGGTGAATCATCTTTTGGAGACTGATTCGATTTCCAGAAGCGGCGATTTCCTTGAAATAAGCGACAGGGTGTTCGGCTTCTGGCTGAAATTCGTCTATCAGGGAAAGCTCCAGGCGCTTACGTTTGATTCGGCAAACCAGAAACTGGTCTTCAGAAAAAACATAGAGGCGGCTATCGGGGAATTTTTGTCGCACGCCCAAAAGCCGGTGAGCGAAAGGATAACCGAGGTGCTGCGGCTTTTTAGCGACGAGCGCATACAGATGGAAAGGAAAAAATTAAAACTCAATCATTTCAGGGAGATAAAACCCCTTGAATTCAATAACAAAAGCTTAAGGGAAGGGCTCGTCTGCAGGTCAAAGGAAAGCATCTGGATATTCGGTTTTAAATACGGCTTCTTGACCGAAGACGATGTTTCGGAATTTTCAAAGGAATGCAAGAAATACCGCAATAAACTTTCGCACAAGATCATAATCACTTTGCAGGACATTGATGCAAACAGCAGGCTCAAGGCTCTTGAAGAAAAGATCTGGACCTGGGACTTGAACAATCTCAACCACATGATGGACCTGTTTGCCAAGCCCCGGATCATAGCCTGACGCCAAGGAGCCCAACCGCTGTACCGTCCCGAACGGTGCATTGTACCGTCCCGAACGGTGCAACGGTAAATGGGAAAAGAGATGAAAATCGGAGTTATATCAGACACTCATATACCCGAAAGGGCAAAATCGATCCCCGGGAAAATCCTCGAGGAGTTTAAAGGGGTCGATATGATCATACACGCAGGAGACTTCGTGAATATAGAAGTCCTTGCTATGTTAAAAAAGGCATGCCCTGATGTCAGAGGCGTCAGCGGCAACATGGACCTGGCTGATGTCAGAAAAAACTTTCCGGAAAAAGAGATCATAACCGTAGGGAAATTTAAAATAGGGGTAAAGCACGGCTACGGCCCTCCCGATAAATTGATACAGATGATGCAGGAGGCGTTTAAAAAAGACGATGTCGATATGGTGATCTTCGGCCATTCGCACAATGCCTTGAATTTAAAAGAGGGCAAAGTCCTGTATTTTAATCCTGGCAGCCCGACGGATAATGTTTTCTCCGAGTATAACTCCTTTGGAATAATCGAAATTAATGATAAAATAGAAGCGCGTATAGTGAAGCTGTAACGGCCAAAAGGTTTTTACTAAAATGGACAAACTGTGGGCGCCCTGGAGGATAAATTACGTCCAGGCTAAAAGGAATAAAAAATGTATTTTTTGCACGGCTTGCGGCCCGGGCTCAAAGGGCAGTTTCGTAGTCCTAAAGAGCGGATATTCGCTGGCGATGCTCAATATTTTTCCCTATAACAACGGCCATCTTATGGTTGCGCCCAGGCGCCACATAAAGAACATATCGCAGCTGAAAGATCCGGAGATAATAGATCTTTTTAAAACGCTTGAGAGCGCAAGGAGGCTTCTGGATAAAGTTTTAAAGCCCGACGGATATAATATAGGCATAAATGTTTCCGATATAGCCGGAGCGGGCATCCCGGGCCATCTGCACATACATATTGTCCCGAGGTGGAAGGGAGACACTAATTTCATGCCCGTATTAAACGATACCAAGATCGTCTCCCAGTCGCTCGAGGAGCTTTACAAAAGACTAAAAGATGCTGACTCAGAAGGACATAAAAGATTACGAAGATAATTTTCTTGCCCCTTACGCGATGAAGAGCTGCCAATCCCGCGGAAGGGTGCACAAGGAAACAGAACACGCTTACAGGTCAATATACCAGCGCGACCGCGACAGGATAATACATTCTTCGGCGTTCAGGCTGCTTGAATACAAGACCCAGGTATTTGTGAACCACGAAGGGGATTATTACCGCACAAGGCTTACCCATACCCTTGAAGTGTCGCAGATCGCAAGGACCATTGCCGTTGCTTTGCGTTTGAACGTGGACCTTACAGAGGCGATCGCATTGGCTCATGACCTGGGCCATACGCCCTTCGGCCATTCCGGAGAGGACGCGCTGAATGAGCTGATGGCAAAACACGGCGGCTTCAATCATAATCTGCACGGTTTGCGGGTGGTGGATTTTTTAGAAGAAAGATATCCCGATTTCCCCGGGCTTAACCTTTCATGGGAAGTAAGGGAAGGCATAGTAAAACATTCCACTAAATTTGACAGAGGGGTAAAGGTAAAAGAGCTTGCGCCTTCTGAAATGCCGACCCTTGAAACGCAGATAGTAGATATCGCCGACGAGATCGCTTATGACAACCACGACCTTGACGACGGGCTGACTTCTGGCCTGCTTGAAGAGGCAGCTCTCCAAAAAATACCGTTATGGAAAGACCTTGCGGGATCGATACCCGCCAGATACGAAGGGATCAGCCCGGAAAAGAAAAAATATTTTATGATCCGGACTCTGATCAACCGCCAGGTGACCGACCTGATAACACAGACTGAAAAGCGGATCGGCGAGCTTAAACTGAAATCGCATATGGACGTAAAAAAGATGGACGGGAAAATCGTATCTTTCAGCCAGGGGATGCGGGATTTCAGAAGGCCTTTGAGAGGGCTGCTTCTTGATAAGCTCTACCATCACTACCGCGTAATAAGGATGGCTGACAAGGCAAAACGTTTTATTAAAGAATTATTCAAGGTATATGTCGCACGTCCCGAAGCTTTGCCTGTGCGCGTCCAGAACAGGATAAAGACAGAAGGCATACGCCGCGGGATATGCGATTATATAGCCTCGATGACAGACAGGAATGCGTTAGATGAATACAAAAAACTGTTCGACCCCTACGCGAAGGTATAAGACATTAATATCTTCGGTGCACAGCATCTACCGGCTTGTGAATTCCACCTATGAATTAAAGGACCTGATCGTCAGGCTTGCAAGGCTGGTATCCCAGATCTTCAATGCCCGCTACTGCCTTATACTCATTTTAGACGAGACCAAAAAATATTCCATCATGAAATGCATGGTAAGCGGAAGGAAGAAGGCGATAGTCGACACGAAAAAAGAAATAACCAACAGGATAGAAAAAAGGATAATCAGGACATTTTCCGCAATAAAGAACGATTATCTTATGGGCATCCCTCTGGTTTCCGAAGATATAATGGGGCTTATCATAATGAAGCGCCCCAAGACCGCAGACCCCTTTGACAGGGCCGACCAGGAGATCATGATGACGATGGCCGAGCAGGCTATGGTAGGGATAAAGAACCTTCAGCTTTATGAAGAACAGCAGAAGATCGTGTTCGGCAGCATAAGATCGCTTGTGGCTTTGCTCGACACGCGCATCCCTCAGGAGTATACGCATTCCCCGTATTTCGGCAAGCTCGTGGTCGATATCGGCCGTCAGATGCATCTGGACGAAAAGCAGCTGGAGAGCCTGAAATACGCAAGCCTTCTGCACGACGCCGGAAAAATAGACGTGCCGCTTGAGATCCTGACAAAGACCACAAAGCTCACCCCGAAAGAGTACAAGATAATCAAACGCCATCCTGTCATGGGGGCTCAGATGCTTCGGCCTTTCCAGATACTCAAGCCCGTTATCCCTATTATCATGCATCACCACGAAAAATATAACGGCACGGGTTATCCTTCGAGGCTGAAAAAAGGACAGATCCCTCTGGGGGCCCGCGTCATGGCAGTTGCGGACGCGTTTGAAGCCATGGTCTACGGCAGGCCTTACCGCGAAAGGGTAGACGTCGATAACGCCATAAAGGAGATAAAGAAAAAAAGCGGCAGCCAGTTTGATCCCAGGGTTGTAGATGCGTTTTTGAAGATCGCAAAAAAGCATTATAAAAAGTACTTGCAACCTGCCAGGTAAAAAGATTATAATAGAAGGGGAGAGATTTAAATATCTTAAGAATGATGGATAGAGAGTATTCCCAGTTAGAATTGTTTTCCAGAGAAAAAGAGGCGGAAGCCGGTTCGCAGATGCCTGTATCTCTGCGTGATTTTTTGAGGCGTTTTGAAAAGGTAGTCCTGGTTTCGATAGGTTTTATAGTGACGGGCATTATCTGTTTTTCTTTCGGGGTGGAAAAGGGAAAGTCTATTGCCCGCGTTGCGAGCCAGCCGCGGTTTGACCTTGCACAGGGTGCGCAAAGGCGGGTTCCTAAGCCGGCAGTAAAGGATTTAAGGCCGGCTGTCCCGGCCAGGGTTCCTGCTCAAGAGATAAAGCCTGTCATCCAGCCTCAGCAAAAGCCGCAGATACAACAAGGCTGGTTCACGATCCAGGTGGCTTCGTTTCAGGACAAAACGCACGCGCAGAAGGAAAGAGAAGATTTGATCAAGAGAGGATTTTCCCCGCAATTATTATCCAAGGGCGGATATACTGTGGTTTGCGTCGGGAATTTTAAGGAAAAGGAAAAGGCAATATCTTTACTTTCTCAACTGAGGCTGAGGTATCGAGATTGCATCATCAGGAGGCTATAATAACATGTCAATGCATCCGTCTCTAAAGGCTACTGAAAAAGGCAAAAAACAAAGGTCTGTGTTGAAACGCATAGAGCGCCTGAAATCGATGTGGGATAAGGAAAAGTGGAAAGAAGGCGACAGCGTATACGGGCTGCCGAAGATCAAGACCATCAAGATCAAGATCAAGAAAGAAAAAGCGGAAAAAGCAGCTGAACCGGGAACAGAAGCAGCCGCAGGAGCAGCTCCGGCAAAAGAAGCAGCGCCTGCCGCAGGCAAGGAAGCAAAGAAATCCGAGAAATAAAATTCCAGAACTTGATTGGTAAAGGCAACCCTTTTTAATATTTTTGGGGTTGCCTTTGTCATCTAAAAGCCAGGGGTGTGGATTGGATATAATAGGCCTTTTAATATCATTCGGACTTTTATTGATAGCAATGACTGTCCATGAATTCGCCCACGGCTGGGTAGCTTATAAATTGGGCGACCCGACCGCAAAATATTCCGGAAGGCTGACATTGAACCCTCTTGCGCATATAGACCCGATAGGGACAGTCGCATTGCCGCTTTTGCTTTATATAACCACTCACGGCAGATTTGTATTCGGCGCTGCAAAACCCGTGCCGATTAATTTTGCCGCGTTAAGAAACCCCAGAAGGGGCATCATCTGGGTGGGAGCAAGCGGGCCGGCGGCGAATTTTATTCTGGCATTTCTGACAAGCCTTGTTTTAAAGTTCCTGCCGTTATCCGAACTGGGCAATGCGGTCCTTCTTCAGCTTGTAGTGATCAATCTTGTGCTGGGAGTCTTTAACCTGATACCGATCCCTCCGCTGGACGGTTCGCGCATTGTAATGGGTATCCTTCCAAGGCAGGCAGCCTACCGTTATGCAATGATAGAAAAATTCGGCTTTTTCATCGTAATAATATTGATCTGGCTGGGCGCTTTTGAGATCCTGGTCTGGCCTTGCGTTAACTTTTTTCTCAGGCTGTTTAACGTAGCTTATTGATAAGAGCGTATATGAAGAGCATAAAAGTCAGGCTTAAAGAAAGGTCGTATAGCATAGTGGTCGGCTGCGGCATCTTGAAAAAACTGCCGGGCTACATAAAAAAACTAAAGATAGGCACAGACGCATATATAATCACCAACCGCACTATAAAAGAAAGATACGGCAGGATCCTTTCGAAATGCCTTTTGGGATCGGGTTTTGGCATCCGTTATAAACTTGTTGCTGACAGCGAAAAAAGCAAGTCCATGGCTTCGGTTGCCGGGATTTTAAAGGATATATCAGCCTATGACAGGAAGAAAAAAATCTTTATCATAGCTTTCGGAGGCGGAGTCATCGGCGATCTGTCGGGTTTTGCCGCTTCGATTTACAGAAGGGGCGTGCCTTTCATACAGGTGCCTACCACACTGCTTTCGCAGGTGGATTCAAGCATCGGAGGCAAGACAGCAGTTGATCTGGCCGAAGGCAAAAACCTCGCCGGCACTTTTTATCAGCCGGGCCTTGTGCTCAGCGACGTGGCCCTGCTTAAGACTTTAGACATAAGGCAACTAAAAGCAGGCATGGCTGAAGTGATAAAATACGCCGTAATAAAAGACCCGTCGCTTTTTGATTACCTTGAGAAGAATTCAGCTGCAATATTGAAAAGAGACCTGAAGCGGCTTGAACGGGTCGTGTATCGCTCAAGCTGCATAAAGGCAAAGATCGTAGAGGCTGACGAGAAAGAGGAGAAAAGCATAAGGACTGTCCTTAATTTCGGCCACACCATCGGCCACGCCATCGAAGCAGCAGGCGGTTTCAAAAGATACAATCACGGAGAGGCTGTTTCTTTGGGAATGCTTGCAGCAAGCGATCTGAGCCTGAGGCTTAAGATTTCAGACGGGAAAACCCATGAAAAAATAAAAGGCCTTTTAGCCCTTTACGGCATGCCTGACAGGATCAAAGGCCTGAACACCCAAAGGATCATTGCAGCGCATTACCACGACAAAAAATTCAAAGGTAAATCCAATCGTTTTGTCCTGATCCAAAAAATAGGAAAGACCAAGATCGCGCAAAATGTCCCGTTGGATATGATAAAAGAGGTTATAAAGGAAAGGTCTTTTTAGGTTTACTGGCGGGTTGACAGCCTGATCGTTTTGCCTTTAAAATCCAGCACTACTTCTTCCAGGGTAATACTGATCACCTCGGCGCCTTCTATCTCATCGCCTTCTTCCAATATCTGGTCGTTAATAAGGCAATAGCCTTTTTCTCCGGAAAAGTAGAGGCCGCTTAAGATAAACGGCTCTGTTGCTTCCCTGAACTTCTTTGTAATCGCTTTGATGGGTTCGACTTTTTTGGCAGGTTTGGTATAAACGGATTTTGCCTGGCTCGACCGGGAAGCTGGTTTTACCGGGCTTTTTGAACCTTTGGCCGATGATGCGGTACTTTTGGGCCTGCCGCTTGATCTGGGAGAAAAAATATCAAAAGCGACTTTAGCAAGGAATATTCCCAGCACGATCAAGGCGCCGTACAATAAATAAGTCTTCAAACCCGATTTTTCAGGGGCCGGGGCAGGGCCTTGAGGTTTTGGAGGTTCAGGTTTGGCAACGGGTTGCAGATTTGAGTATTCTGGCCTTGGCTGATTTATGTTTTCCATGAAAACAATTATAACAAAAAAAAATAATTTGTAAAGTATCTTTATTAAAATTTTTTTTGCAGGGCTTTTCGGATTAATAATTTCTATTGACAAACAATGCCGGGTGTAATAAACTTGATGTCTAAGTAGTATGGATTTTCAGGAAAAATTTCATAACTCTTTATATAACAAGTAGTTGCGCTTGAAAAGAGGTAAAATATGGCTGATTGGATAGGAATTGAAAAACGCGCCCGCAGATGTTACGGTTTTGACGAGATCGCGCTCGTGCCGGGCTCTCATACGATCAATCCCAATGAAGTCGATGCTGCATTTCAAATAAGCGGCAGGAAATTTAAGATCCCTATCCTTGCTGCTGCAATGGACGGCGTTGTCGATGTCAGATTCGCTGTTGAGATGTCAAAGCTCGGCGGCATAGCTGTCTTGAACCTTGACGGCGTGCAGACCCGCTACGAAGACCCGGATGACGTGCTTGACAGGATAGCAAAAGCATCTCCGAACGAGGCGACCAGCCTTATCCAGACAGTTTACACGGCTCCTATCAAAGAAAAACTTATTGCTAAACGCGTAAAAGAGATAAAGAGCAAAAAAGGGATCGCTGTCGTAAGCTGTATACCCGCGCATGCAGAGCGTTTTGCAAAAATAGCTGTTTCATCCGGCGCGGATATTTTCGTTGTCCAGTCAACAGTGACCACTCCCAAGCACATTTCAAAGGAATATAAGAGCCTTGACCTTTTTAAATTCTGTAAATCCGTCAGCATCCCCGTGGTACTGGGGAACTGCGTGACTTACGGAACCACGCTGGAACTTATGGAGACAAAAGTTGCCGCTTTATTGATAGGCGTAGGCCCTGGAGCTGCGTGCACGACCAGAGGGGTCCTGGGCATAGGAGTGCCTCAGGTCACAGCGACAGTCGATGCTGCTGCGGCAAGGGATTTTCATTATAAGAAAACAGGAAGGTATGTGCCTATTATTACTGACGGCGGCATGAACAGAGGCGGAGATATCTGCAAGGCATTTGCGTCTGGAGCGGATGCGGTGATGATAGGTTCGAGTTTTGCCCGCGCCAAAGAAGCCCCGGGCAGAGGTTATCATTGGGGTATGGCCACTTCCAACGTAAACCTTCCGCGGGGGACAAGGATATACGTAGGCACGACCGGCAGCCTGAAAGAGATACTTTTCGGCCCCGCCAAAGTAGATGACGGCTCGCAGAACCTGATGGGCGCATTGATGACTTCCATGGGATCGCTCGGAGCCGCCAATATAAAGGAAATGCAGAACGTAGAGATCATAATAGCGCCTTCAATACAGACCGAAGGCAAGATATTTCAAGTCGGCCAGAGAGTAGGTATGGGAAAATGAGCAGAGAGATGATTTTGATCCTGGATTTCGGTTCGCAGTATACACAGCTTATCGCAAGGCGCGTGCGGGAAAACAAGGTTTTTTCCACCATAGTCCCGTTTAATATTCCTGCGGAGAAGATCTCAGAATTCGCTCCCAAAGGCCTGATACTTTCCGGAGGCCCGGCTTCTGCATTAGAAAAAAAATCCCCTCATCCTGACAAAGCTATTTTCAAGCTGGGTATTCCTATATTAGGCATCTGTTACGGCATGCAGGTGATAACCGAGGCCATGGGAGGCAAGGTAAGGCATACAAAAGAAAGAGAATACGGAAAGACCGAACTTTTCATAGACGACAATAAAGACCTTTTCAGCAATATACCGGCAAACTTTACCTGTTGGGCAAGCCACGGGGATTATGTGACAAAGCTCCCCCCCGGTTTTAATGTCAGCGCCCATACCTTAAACAGCCCGAAGGCAGCTATTTCAAACAGGAAAAGGAAGGTTTATGGCGTGCAGTTTCATCCCGAAGTCACGCATACGGAAAAGGGAAACCAGATCATAAGCAATTTCATTTTCCGCATATGCGGCTGTTCCGGCAGATGGAACATGCGTTCTTTTATAAAGGAAAGCATCGAGAACATCAGAAAGAACGTCGGCAAGAGCAAGGTCGTCCTGGGATTGAGCGGAGGAGTTGATTCTTCCGTTGCGGCCCTGCTCGTCAACAAGGCAATAGGCAAAAACCTGCGCTGTATTTTTATTGACAACGGCCTCATGCGCAAAGACGAACCCCAGCAGATAAGAAAGGTCTTTCGCGGCGGCTATCGCCTGAACCTGGATTACGTTGACGGTTCAAAAAGGTTTCTTTCCCAACTTAAAGGCATAGAGGACCCCGAAGAAAAAAGGAAGATCATAGGCAGGGAGTTCATCAAAGTCTTTGAGGAAGAAGCCAGGAAATTCAGGGGCGCAAGATTCCTTGCTCAGGGCACATTATACCCGGATGTGATCGAATCTGTCTCTCCTACGGGAGCGCCGTCAAGCAAGATCAAAAGCCATCACAATGTGGGCGGACTTCCCGAACACATGGACCTGAAATTGATTGAGCCGCTGAGGGAACTTTTTAAAGACGAGGTCAGGGCGATTGCAAGAGAATTGAACCTGCCCGATGCGATTATATTCCGCCAGCCTTTCCCAGGGCCAGGCCTTGCGATCAGGATCCTGGGGGAAGTCACCGATAAACGCCTTCTGATCCTTCGCGAAGTCGACTCAAGGGTCCTTGATGAGATTACAAAAGCGGGCCTATACAACAAGCTTTGGCAGTCGTTCGCAGTGCTTTTGCCTGTCAAGACAGTAGGGGTCATGGGCGATGAAAGGACCTACGATAATGTGGTCGCTCTTCGCTGCGTTACAAGCTCCGACGGTATGACTGCAGACTGGGTCAGGCTTCCGTATGAAGTCTTAGAGAAGATATCCAACCGTATTATCAACGAAGTAAAGGGAGTGAACCGCGTAGTTTACGATATAACGTCTAAACCGCCCGCGACTATCGAGTGGGAATAGAGTTAATGCTTACTAATTAGGTAATTTTTTATAGAGCCATCTTCCGTTACACATTAAACATTACACGTTACACAACCTTTTTTAACCTTTAGTTACAAATAATGCCCCGAAGCGAATTCATCCACCTTCATCTGCACACCCAATACAGCCTCTTAGACGGCGCCTGCCGCATCCCGGAGACACTGAACCTCGCAAACCAGTTCAAGATGGATTCCCTCGCTATTACCGACCACGGCAACATGTTCGGAGCCATAGAATTTTATCTGGCTGCGCAGAAGGCAGGCATAAAGCCCATCATAGGCTGCGAGGTCTATGTAGCCCCTAAAAGCAGGCATGACAAGGCTTCAAGCGGTATCGAAGATTCATCTTATCATCTTATCCTTCTTGCAAAAGACGAGACAGGTTATGCCAACCTTATGAAGCTCGTGTCAATAGGATACCTCGAAGGCTTTTATTACCGCCCCAGAATAGATAAAGAGATACTAAGCACGCATAAAGACGGGCTTATCGGCTTGACTGCATGCCTTAAGGGCGAGATACCCTCGTTGATACAGCAGATGCGGTTTAACGACGCGCTCAAATGCACGGATGACCTGCTGAATATTTTCGGCAAAGACAACTTTTATCTGGAGCTGCAGGAAAACAGGATAAAAGAGCAGGGCATAGTCAACCAGGGGCTTATAAAGATATCAAAACAATTGGGGCTGCCGTTAGTGGCCACAAACGACGTGCATTATCTTACGAAAGACAGGGCTCAAGCGCATGAGGCGCTTTTGTGCATCCAGACGCAGATGACATTAAACGATGAGAAGAGGATGAAATTTCAGACGGACGAGTTTTATTTTAAATCCCCTCAGGAGATGAAGGAGCTGTTTAAAGAAGTCCCCGAAGCCATTGCCAACACCGTTGAAATAGCGCAGCGCTGCAATTTGGAACTTGATTTTTCAAAAGTCCATTTGCCTAAATACGAGCTCTCCGGCAGTAAAAGCAAAGATGAGTATCTTAAGGAACTTTGCTTGGAAGGCCTCAAGAAGAGGTATAAGGAGATGACCCCTGATATCGAAAGCCGCCTGGATCACGAGCTGAAGATCATCAAGTCCATGGGGTTTACAAGCTATTTTCTTATCGTCTGGGATTTCATACACTATGCCAAAGACAATAATATCCCTGTCGGCCCGGGAAGAGGCTCTGCAGCAGGCAGCCTTGTGAGCTATCTTTTGGGGATCACTGACATAGACCCTTTAAGATATGAGCTTTTATTCGAACGTTTCCTTAACCCGGAGAGGTTGAGCCTTCCGGACATAGATATAGATTTCTGTTATGAAAGAAGGCAGGAGGTCATAGATTACGTCACGAAAAAATACGGCCAGGAAAACGTCGCCCAGATAATAACTTTCGGCACCATGCAGGCGCGCGCCGTTATAAGAGACGTGGGAAGGGTGATGGGCATAAGCTATGCCGAAGTAGACCGCATCGCAAAACTCATACCGCCGCCTGACCCGGCTACCCCGAATTTTAATTTAAAGGAGGCTTTGGAAAGCGAGCCCGAGCTGAACAATCTTTATAAGACTGACCAGCAGATAAAAAAACTTATAGATACGGCGCTGTCTCTGGAGGGTTTAAACCGGCACGCATCAACGCATGCCGCAGGAGTCGTCATAGCTGACAAGCCGCTTGATAATTACACGCCTCTGTTCAAGACGCAGGACGGCCAGATCACATCAGGTTATGATATGTCGGCCCTTGAAAAGATCGGCCTTTTAAAAGTGGATTTTTTAGGCTTGAGGACTCTCACGGTAATCGACCAGACGTTGAAGCTTATAAAACAAGACCTGGGCACAGATCTGAATATCGATAATTTATCCCTTGAGGACTCTGCCACGTATAAGCTGTTGTCCTCTTCGCACAGTATCGGGGTGTTCCAGCTTGAAAGCTCAGGCATGCGCGACCTTTTAAAGAAGCTTGAACCGGAGCGTTTTGAGGATTTGATAGCTTTGCTTGCTTTATACAGGCCCGGGCCAATGGGCTCAGGGATGCTCACTGATTTTATCCAGCGCAAAAAGGGGCTGATCCCGATACGCTATGACCATAAGAAACTCGAGCCTATTTTAAAGGACACATACGGGATAATGCTTTACCAGGAACAGATAATGCATATTGCATCCGAGCTCGCCGGCTTCAGCCTGTCCCAGGCAGACCTTTTAAGGCGCGCGATGAGCAAGAAGTTCCCTGAGGTCATGGAACAGCAGAGGAAAAACTTTGTGACAGGCGCGACCAAAAACGGCGTCAGTTCAGGCACAGCCAATAAAATATTCGACCAGATAGTATATTTTTCAGGATACGGCTTTAACAGGAGCCACAGCACTGCTTACGCCCTTATTTCCTACCGCACAGCTTATTTGAAAGCGAATTATCCTGTTGAGTTTATGACAGCTCTTTTGACTTCGGAACGGGACAACATGGATAAGATCGTCGAATACGTAAATGAGGCTGAGAGGATGGGGATAGAAGTGCTTGCCCCGGATATCAATGAAAGCGGCGGATTTTTTAAAGTCGAGGAAAAAAATAAGATAAGGTTCGGCTTGTTGGCGATAAAAAACGTAGGAAGAGGAGCTGTCGAGTCGCTGATAAAGTCAAGGCAGGAGCAGGGAAGGTTAAAATCTCTGGAAGACCTCTGCCACAGGATCGATCTAAGGCTTTTTAACAGAAAAGTGCTTGAGAGCATTATAAAATGCGGTTGTCTTGACAGCTTTGGAATGCACAGGTCAGCGATGTTTGCGTCTTTGGATTGGGTGCTTGAGTGCGCCTCGCGCACCCAGAAGGAAAAGGCTACAGGCCAGATGTCCTTTTTTGATTCCGGGCTCGAGCAAAAATCTTTTGTAGAGAAGCCAAACGGCCAGAGCGATATAAAGGAATGGCCTGAACCCCAGCTTCTTGCTTTTGAGAAAGAACTGCTCGGGTTTTATATAAGCGGCCATCCGCTTGCAAGGTATGCAAAGCAGTTAAAGAGGTTTTCTTCCTCTCCTATAAATGACCTGACCCAGTATAACGACGGAGATGCGGTCAAGATCGTGGGATTGATCACAAAAATAAAGCATACGACAACAAGGCAGAAGCAGGAACGCATGGCTATCCTTAAAATAGAGGATCTGGACGGGATCATCGAGGTGCTGGTATTCCCTCAGGCTTTTCAGAAGTCAGCCAAGTATATTCAGCCTTCCAATGTGGTTTTGCTCAGGGGCAGGCTTAATCTTAAGGAAAACACGCCGAAAATCATCGCAAACGACCTGTTCCCGATCGACGAGGTATATAATATCATAACTTCCGTAAACATAAACCTTTCCGGTTTGAGGGAAAACCTGTTTGAAAGCCTTAAGACTTTGTTTTCATCGTCTCCGGGCCAGACTCCGGTATATTTGCATTTGGACTCACCGAATAAGTCAAGGGTCCAGCTGCTTGTGGGAAGCGAGCTTTTTGTAAGGCCGTCCGATACGCTCATCCAGGATATAGAAGATCTTTTAGGCGAAGACCGCCTGTCGCTCATCCTCTAATTCTCTTACATTCCGGGATTGTAGAGCTTGGACAATCCCGGAATGTAAAATCCCTTGACTAAAGCAAAGCATTACAATATATTATAGTTAAACTTCCCCATTTAAAAACAACAGTTTTTTGATTTGCACTTTGTTTTAGAAAGGATAAGAGGATGAAAAGTTTAATTATTATAATCATTTTGTTATCTCTGACAATCCCTGCCTTTGCCCAATTCGGCAATGAAACCATCACAATCACCACATATTACCCTTCGCCTTACGGAGTGTACAGGAATTTAGAAATGTATCCTAGCGATGAACCCACTGTCGGGGTGAAACCCGGAGTTATGTATTTCAATAAATATAACAGTACGCTGCTTATTTATATAAATAGTACTGCTAAATGGCAGCCGGTGGGAGCCGGAAGCGGCCAGATGAAAGTATATAAAAATGATGGTACTTTACTAGGTACGTATGGAAGCGGAGATAATGTTAGCCCATGCGGAGGATGGTGGATAGTTAATACAGGAGGTGGAATAACAAAAATTGGGCCGGAAAATTGTGCAGAGATAGCGTGTGCTTTATATTATTTACACCCAAATTGCAGTGGTTCTATGGGTTTGGTGCAGGGCCGGGGAGTATTTTTAAATGGTACTAGTACTCAAGGTGTTCCTTTTTCTCCAGAATCGTTTGAGTCCTCATGTACGGACGGAGAAAGAGTATGTATCCCTAGTGGGGCTTCTTATGGTTATAGTAGCTACCGTTTGCCGGGCGGGCCTTGCATCAACGATCAAAACCCCTATTACCCCCTCCCTTATGGTACTCCGGGCATGATGGGTGGTTGCGGTCAAACCGGGGAAAATGTATGTGGGGGAGCACCTAGTAATTGCATTATTAAATAGTAATAAAAACGGGGTCAAACCCCGTTTTTATTTGATAATAGAGAAGGATAGACCTAGGTTAAAAGCCTCCCCATACTTTTTTACGGACAGCGCATCTGATGCCGGTCTTTTCCTGAAAGTTCATGCGGCATCCGCATTGTATTCTTTTTGCCCTGCTAAAAATCTTTCGATAAATTCCCCCAAACGGTTTTAAGAAAAAATATTGACGTAAGTCTTTTTTTATGCTATATTTACTACGATTATAACTTTACGAAAATTCGAAGCTTTTTATAAATATTAGTTTTGTGGATACCGCAAAAGCGGTATTACGCGGGAGGATGAGATGACCAAGAAGGACATAATTCTGAAAGTCGCAGACGAAACCAACTTAAAGCAGACAGACGTCAAGAGAGTCGTCCAGAAAACTTTCGATTTCATGATAGAAGCCCTGGTAAGGGGAGAAAAGATAGAACTGCGCAATTTCGGCGTATTTAAGATAAAAGAAAGAAAAAGCCGCACCGGCAGAAATCCTCGCACCGGCCAAATAGTCCCTGTCCCGCCCAGGAAAGTCGTTGTCTTTAAGCCCGGCCTGGAAATGAAACAGCAGGTAAAATAAAAATTATTTAATCTCACAATCCTCAAAACATGTTCAAGAGAATTCCTGGGACAAAAGATATCCTTCCCGGAGAGATCGAATTTTGGCAAAAAATAGCTCAAACCAGCCGAACAATTTTCAAGGTCCATAATTATCATGAAATATGCCCGCCCCTTATAGAAGAAGCCGCATTATTCAACCGTTCTTTAGGCGAAGCCACTGAAATAATCCGGAAACAGATGTTTATCATAAAAAAAGAGCAGGACACCTATGCGCTTCGGCCCGAAGGCACTGCTTCCGTTGTAAGGGCGTATATAGAAAACAATCTGGATAAAGACCCTGGTTTTGTGAAATTATATTACATGGGCTCTATGTTCCGCTGCGAAAGGCCTCAAAAAGGACGCCAGCGGGAATTTCATCATATAGGCTGCGAGGCGATCGGTTCATACGGCCCTGAAATAGATATAGAAATCATTGCTCTTGCCGATAATCTTCTAACTGCCTATCCCATAAAAGGCTACAGGCTCATAATCAACAGTTTAGGCTGCGCAAAAGACAAAAATGAATTGAACTCCCTTTTAAAGGAGAGATTAAAAGATAAGACCGGCGAGCTTTGCGAAGACTGCAAAGTAAGGTATGGCCAGAACATATTGAGGGTATTAGACTGCAAGAACGAAAGTTGCAGGGAGATAGTCGAGCAATTGGACATCGCGGATTCGTACCTCTGTCCTGAATGCAAAGGCCATTTTAACAAGGTTAAAAAGGGTTTAGACATCCTGAAAATAAAATATGAGGTTTCGCCCAATCTGGTAAGAGGGCTGGATTATTATACCCGCACAGTATTTGAGATAAAACACCCGGATCTCGGACCCCAGCAGGATGCGCTGGGAGCGGGAGGCAGGTATGATAATCTTGTCAAGGAACTCGGCGGGCCTGAAACAGGCGCAATAGGTTTTGCGTTCGGGGTTGAACGTTTGCTCCTTGCCCAGGGACAAATTCAGCTTGATAAGCTTGAGGATTTGGTCTATATTATAACTCTGGGAGATCCTGCCAGGGACAAGGGCCTTGAATTATTGCAGGGGCTTCGAAAAGCAGGCATTCCTTCGGATACCGATTACGAAAACAGATCTTTAAAAGGCGCTATGCGCAAGGCAAACGACCTCGGCGCAAAATTCGTCCTGATAATAGGAGAGGACGAACTCAAAGAGGCTTCTGTGACTCTGAAAGACATGGCCAAAAGCACCCAGGAAAAAATTTCCCAAGCCAAACTTATCGATCGCATAAAATCATCTCCTTAATTACCAAACGTAACTAACGTAAATAACCGACTAACGGATATAACAAAAGAGAGCGAGTAAATAGTGATACGCACACATACCTGCGGACAGCTTACCGCTAACGACATCGGAAAAGAAGCTACGCTTTGCGGCTGGGTGGCAAGCCGCCGCGACCACGGAAAACTTATTTTCATCGACCTGCGCGACAGATACGGGCTGACGCAGATAGTGTTCTTCCCAAAAGACGCAGGCGCTGATTATAAGAAAGGCCAGGACCTGCGAGGCGAATTCGTGGTCAGGGTCACGGGAAAGGTGAACAGGCGGCCCGAAGGCACTATAAACCCCAAACTTCCTACCGGCGAAGTCGAGGTGCTTGTCACATCCATGGAGGTCTTGAATCCGAGCCTCACCCCGCCTTTTGAGATAAGGCAGGACCTGGATGTTACGGAGGAGATGCGGTTAAAATACCGGTATCTGGACCTGAGGCGGACAAACGTCTTCAATAATTTTTTATTAAGGCACAGTCTCTATAAGATCATCCGGCCGTTTTTAAACGAACGCGATTTCATAGAATGCGAGACCCCGATTTTGACGAAATCCACCCCTGAAGGGGCGCGCGATTATCTGGTGCCTTCGCGCCTGAACCCGGGAGAATTTTACGCGCTTCCGCAATCGCCGCAGCTGTTCAAACAGATACTCATGGTCTCGGGCATCGAAAAATATTATCAGATAGCAAAGTGTTTCCGCGACGAAGACTTAAGGGCTGACCGCCAGCCCGAATTTACGCAGCTTGACCTTGAGATGTCTTTTATAGACGAGGAAGATATTTATTCTCTGTTTGAGAAGATGATGTACGAGATCTTTAAGGGATTAAAGGGCATGGAGCTCAAGACCCCTTTTGCCCGCATGTCTTATAAAGATGCGATGGAAAAATACGGCTGCGACAAGCCTGATATGAGAAAAGAGTGGGGCGCAGAATTCGCTTTCCTGTGGGTCGTTGACTTCCCGCTTCTAAAATATAACAACGAGGAAAAACGCTGGGAGAGCGAGCACCATCCTTTTACAGCCCCGAACCCCGAAGACCTGGATATTTTAGAAAAGACCCCCGATAAAGTGCGTTCGCGTTCTTATGACCTTGTATTAAACGGCATGGAAATAGGTTCAGGGTCAATCAGGATCCACAAACAGGATCTGCAGGAGAGGATCTTTAAACTTATCGGCATTGAAAAAGAAGACGCGTACAGGCGTTTTGGCTTTTTGCTTGAGGCTTTTCAATACGGCGCTCCGCCGCACGGCGGATTTGCGTTCGGGATAGACAGGCTGCTTGCGGTCCTGGCAGGCGAGGCGAGCATAAGGGAAGTCATAGCTTTTCCGAAGAATCAGAAGGCGTTCTGCCCTTTGACGAGCGCTCCTTCTTCGGTCGATAAGAAGCAGCTTGATGAACTCAGTATCTCTTTAAAGAAAAAATAGCGTTTTTGTCTTAATAAAGACGGAGGGTAAAATGAGAAGCGCTTGGTTTGTTTTATCGATATTATCGGCCTTTGCTTTATCAGGCTGCATTGTCCGCACATACCAGGTCACAAAAGACAGGGTAGACCAGGACTTAAGCCAGGGCAACCGCGGCTTTATTGCCGGGACACCTCCGCCTGTTGAGGGCGAAAGAAAACTTACAAGGCAAGTCCAAACCGTGGAAATTGAGCTGCCTTCTCTGCTTAAATCTAAAGGCAAGGCAAAAGAAAAAGACCGGAAAGAGGCTGTTGAAGAAAAAAAAGAGGCTGTAGAGGGGATTGTTGAGCAGAAGGCCGAAGAGCGGCCTCAGGAAATCATAGTTACTCAAGCGCAGAAATACAAAGTCCAGGAAGGCGATACCCTGCAGAAGATCGCCAAGAAATTCTACGGTTCGATGAAAAAATGGACTGTGATTTACAAAGCCAACAAGGCTAACCTTAAAGGCCCGGATAAGATCTATCCAGGCCAGGTCATTGATATCCCTGCAGGCGCCATAAAGCAGGAAGACTCCCAGCCAGTATCAGAACAACCGGCTGAAAACCTCAAATAAGTCAAGATCGGGTCTTCGCCCGATCTCGGAAAATATGGAGAAAAAGATTCGAATCTCGTCTCTTGGAGAAGTCCAGGAGCTGTTCGGCCCGCACGACGAAAACTTAAAGACCATAGAAAAAGAATTTAAGGTGCGGCTCCTGCTGCGCGGCGATTTCTTAAAAGTCGAAGGCTCTTTAAACAACGTGGATCGCGCGACAAAATTTATCGCAGCCCTGATCGAACAGATCAACGGGGGGAAAGATGGATTCTCGGCTTTAGAAGTATATACTATGATAAAAAATTTTAAGGGCAACAAGACCGCGCAGAAATCGAATATTGAATTTCCTGTCTCAAAGGTAATGCTTCACGGCCAGACAAAGGCCATAGGCCCAAAGACAAAAGGCCAGCGCGAATATTTCGAGGCTATCAAAAAACACGACATCGTTTTCGGAATAGGGCCTGCGGGCACAGGCAAGACGTATCTTGCAATGGCCTGCGCAGTGGAGGCATTAAAGGACCAGGAAGTCCGAAGGATAATCCTTACCCGTCCTGCGATAGAGGCGGGAGAATCTTTAGGGTATCTTCCCGGGGACATGTACGAAAAGATCTCTCCTTATCTCCGCCCTCTTTATGACGCCCTTTACGATATGATGGAGGCAGAGCGCATAGAGAAATATCTGGAGACCGGCATCATCGAAGTCGCGCCCCTTGCTTATATGAGGGGAAGGACTCTAAACGACGCCTTCATAGTGCTGGATGAAGCGCAGAACGCGACTCCCGAGCAGATGAAGATGTTCCTGACAAGGCTGGGTTTTGATGCAAAGGCAGTCATAACCGGCGATATCACCCAGAGCGACCTGCCCGGCGGAAAACCCCTGGGCCTTTTGCAGGCGATGGAGACTTTAAAAGCCATCGACGGGATCAAATTCATCCATTTCTCAGGCTCAGACGTGGTCAGACATGAACTGGTCCAGAAAATAATCGAGGCATATGAAAGATCAAACCATAACAGATAAATTAAAAGCCGAATCCAAATTTTTCAGATTCTCCCCGAAGTTTCTGATAAAGTCGGAATTCTTTATAGGCGTAGTCGCTGTCTTTGGATTCAGCTACGCAGTGGGTTTAAACCTTGTGATCCCTTTGTTCCTGATTGCCCTGGTCATATCGCTGCGTTTCCTTTATCACGACCTGAACCTGAAGTCTTTTAAACTCCTTAACCTGACTTTTTTGTTCCTGATAATCTTTGCGATAAGCCATTTTATGATCCAGAAAGGGCTGCCAATATTTTTTATACCTTTCGGGATAATTCCTATGCTGGCAGCGATATTGTTCGGGGACCTCGTGATATCGTTTTTGCTCACTGTCGCGTCCGCGGTCGCGATATCTTATCTGGCAAAAGAGCCCAACTGTACCGGCATATTATTCCTTATCAGCGGCATGCTTTCAAGCCTGCTCGTTTTTGGAGCAAGAAGGCGCAACACGATTATAAACGCGGGCATCATGGTCGGTATCGCGCAGGCCCTGTCGCTTTTTCTACTGCAGAATTTCAGCATCTTAAAACCTGAAAATTACCTGATACTTTTTCTTAACGGCATAGCTTCCGGCATCATCGTGGTCGGGGTCCTTCCCATCTTTGAATTACTGTTCAAGACGGTGACCAACATCACGCTGCTTGAGCTGGCTGATTTCAATAATCCTATTTTAAACAGGCTTATGATCGAAGCCCCCGGCACTTATCACCACAGCCTTATCGTCGGCAATCTTTCCGAGGCTGCGTGCAGGGCGGTAGGAGCAAATTCCCTTTTGGCAAGGATCGGCGCTTATTATCACGATATAGGCAAACTCCAGAAGCCGGATTATTTTACGGAGAACCAGGTCTTAAAATCAAACGTCCATGAAGCGCTGGCTCCGAATATGAGCAAGCTTGTGATCATGAACCACGTCAAAGAAGGGGTGGAGCTTGCGAAAAAATCCCATCTGAATCATCGGCTCATAGATTTTATACAGCAGCATCACGGAAAAAGCCTTGTCTATTATTTTTACAAAAGGGCTCTTGAAAACTCAGATGCCGAGCAGGAGGTCGGAGAGGAAGGCTTCCGTTATCCGGGCCCAAAGCCCAATTCAAAAGAGACTGCCGTGGTATTGCTGGCCGATTCCGTCGAAGCTGCCACGCGAGCGCTCAAAGAACCGACTCTTGCCAAGATCGCGGAGAACGTGCACAAGATAATAAACAATAAATTCATCGACGGCCAGCTCGATGAATGCGAGCTGACTTTAAAAGACATCGAGACGATCTCAACGGTTTTTATACATATATTAAGCGGCATATACCACTCGCGCGTCAATTATCCAGAGGAAAGACGTGAGCCCAGTTAGGAATAAGCGTGTTTCCGGCAGCAAGCCTTCTAACAGGGTCCTTGTCTCTGTGATAGATCTTCAAAAAAAAATCCCGGTTGATCCGGAAAAGATAAAGAAACTTGCGCTTTGCATATTTTCCGCGGAGTCTAAAAAAAAGACGGGCGAAGTCAGCATATGTTTTGTAAGCGACGGGTATATAAAAAAGTTGAACAGGCTTTATCACTCAAGGAACTCGCCGACTGATGTGCTTTCGTTTGATATAAGCGCAGATAAGGACAGATTCCTTTCCGACATATTCATATCGACCGATACCGCTATTTCTAATTCAAAGATTTTTAAGACCACGCCGCTTTACGAGATGTTTCTGTATGTAGCCCACGGGGTATTGCACATCGCAGGCTGCGATGACATCGATCCGAAAGACCGGAAGGTCATGCGCAAAAAAGAGCTCAGGTATCTCAAGGCCGCAGATTACTCGGGAACTCTTTAGTATTCAGCAATTAAAAACGTAACCAGCCCTATTTAAAAATGGCTATAATAAAGACCGAAGCATTAGTCCTTAAACGATACGATTTGCGCGAGACGTCGCTTTTAGTCAATTTCTATACGCTTGACCACGGCAAGATCACCGGCGAGATGAAGGGCATACGGGATGACCCTAAAAAATTCGCAAGCGCAGTCGAGCTTTTTTCATGCAATGATATTATTTTTTATCAGAAACGCAATTCTTCCGTTCATCTTGTGAGCCAGTGCGACCTGAAAGAGAATTTCCAGCAGATAAGGCAAAACGTCTATAAAATCACAGCTGCAAGCGCGATAATCGAGCTCATCGACAACATCATGCCGCAGGAGGATAAAAACTGCGAGATCTTTGCCCTTGCAAAGGAAGCGCTATCGGAACTCGCAGTAGCCGATTTTGCCGATAAGATATTGACGATATTTAAAATAAAGATATTGTCCCTGTCGGGTTTTAAGCCTCATCTTGATTGCTGCGTAAGCTGCCAGGGCAATGCGTGGAGCGGCCAGACAAAGTTCAGCCTGCACCTGGGTGGGCTGCTCTGCCAGAAATGCCATCCGAAAGACTCAAACTCCCGCATTATTTTCCGGGGCACCATTGCTACTATACTGCACATAGAAAAGAACACCTTCAAAGAAAACCTCAAGCTCGGGATGAACCCCCAGATCAAAAGAGAGCTCGAGCTGGTATTGAATTCTTTTTTAAATTATCATCTGGGAAAGGAATTGAAGTCCGACAGGACCATGCAGAAATTGCAGGATTCTGAGACGGAGATCGGCTCTTAGAGCAGGGCTGTGAGCCCGGAGCTATCGGTGGAGGCAAATATGAAAATAGTGATCGTGGGTCCCGGGGCTATGGGGTGTTTACTGGCTGCGCTGTTTATTAAAAAAGGCAAAGAGGAAGTATGGCTTTTAGATAATGATAAGGAGCGCGCCGCCGGGATCAGCCAGCAGGGATTAAGCGTTGAAGGTTTGGCCGGGAACTGGGAGGTCAAAGTCAAGGCTGCAAGCGACGCAAGGGAGATCGGCGAGGCTGGTCTTTTGATCGTCTGCGTCAAGGCTTACGATACCAAATCAGCGATAAAAGAAGCCAGGCCCTGTATCGGAGAAAACACGCTTGTGCTGACCCTGCAAAACGGCATCGGCAACATCGAGATCATCAGCGAAGTCGTTGGGAATCAGAAAGTCATCGGCGGTATAACTAATCTGGGCGCGACTCTTTTAGACGTCGGAAAAGTGAGGTTCGCTGGAAAAGGCGAGACTGTTATCGGCAGGATGGACGGAAAGATCCCGGTTGAGGTTCGTTCGATACGCGAGATATTTTCGAATGCGGGTTTAGAGATCAGGGTGTCGAGGGACATCAAGGGGTTTCTGTGGTCAAAACTACTGATCAACGCAGGGATAAATCCGCTGACTGCTATCACTCGGCTTCCCAACGGAAAGCTCCTTGATTTTGAAGGCACGCGAAAGATCTTAAGGTCAGCTGTTACCGAAGGGATAAAGATCGCAAAGAGGAAAAGGATTAAACTGACTTATGACGACCCGCTGGCAAAGGTCGAGGCGGTTTGTGAAGCGACATCCTCTAATATTTCTTCTATGCTGCAGGATATCATGAACAAGAAGCCGACTGAAATAGATTTTATAAACGGTGTGATCGTGCGTCAGGGCGAAGAGCTCGGCATTCCTGTTCCAGTGAACTCCCTTCTGGTCGACCTCGTCAGGACACTAGAACAGGTAAACAAAAGCATTGCCTCCAATCGTGTATGATACGATGGGTTCCGATTGCATCTTTAGAAAAAAATTTTTAAGGTTTTGTAACTCTTTGTCATACATAGGTTAATAATCAATAGGGACGTCCCCTATGAAGAATTTGGTGATTGCGAAAATTTTTCGCAATATTGCGGACATACTGGAAATAAAAGGCGATAATGTTTTCAGGATCAGGGCTTATCAAAGGGGAGCTGACATTATTGAAGGCCTGGCCGAAGACCTGGAACGCTACATCGCCGAAGACAGATTAACTGACATCCCCGGAATCGGTAAAGACCTCTCAGGAAAGATCAAGGAAATAGCCCAGACAGGCACCTGCAGATTTTTCGAAGACCTCAAAAAAACAATCCCCGAAGGCTTACTTGAAATCCTTAAAATCCCCTCAGTCGGACCCAAGACCGCAAAACTTCTGTTCGAGAATCTAAAAATAAAAAACATACAGGACTTACAGGATGCAATTAAAAACAACAAGCTTTTAAATGTCCCCGGGATCAAGGAAAAGACGATTGAGAACATCCAGAAAGGGATAGATTTTGTAAAAAGGGGAAGGGAGCGCATGCCGCTCGCCGCAGCTTTGCAGCTTGCAGACGAATTTATCAAAGCCCTTAAAAAAATAAAGTCAGTCGATAAGATCGAGGCAGCAGGAAGCCTTCGCCGCCGAAGAGAAACCGTCCGCGATATAGATATACTGGTAGTTTCAGATAAGCCACAGGACGTGATGGATGCGTTTGCAGGTTTGCCTCAGGTAAAGGACGTGCAGGCAAAAGGCGAGACAAAATCTTCGATCCTGACATCTGACGATATTCAGATAGACTGCAGGGTAGTAGAAAAAAAATCTTTCGGAGCTGCGCTTCTGTATTTTACCGGCTCTAAAAATTTCAATATAAAATTAAGGCTTATTGCGCAGAAGGCAGGCCTTAAGATAAACGAATACGGGGTGTTCAAAAAAGATAAATTTCTTGCGGGAAGGACAGAAGAGGAGATCTTCAAACTTTGCAAAATGGCTTATGTCGAGCCCGAATTAAGGGAGGACTCAGGCGAAGTCGAATTGGCAAAGAAATTCAAGCTGCCGGAACTCATCGAGCTTTCTGATATTAAAGGAGACCTGCACGCTCATTCGAACTGGTCAGACGGCGCAAACACGATAGAAGAGATGGCTATCGCAGCGCAGAAAAGAGGCTACTCGTATATCGCTATAACAGACCATTCACAGAGCCTGAAAGTAGCAAACGGTCTGTCGATCACAGATCTTAAAAAGAAAAAAACCGAGATCGATAAGGTGAACAAAAAGATGAAGGATTTCCGCGTATTATTCGGGACTGAGGTCGACATTGATTCAGACGGGAAAATCGATTATCCGGATACTGTTCTAAAAGAGTTTGACGTCGTTGTCGCAGCAATCCATACCGGCTTTAAACAATCAAAACAGCAGCTGACAAAAAGGGTCGTAAAGGCCTGTCAGAACAAATATGTCCATATCATTTCGCATCCCACAGGCAGGCTGTGGGGGACGCGCGACGGATACGAAATAGACCTTGAGGATATTTTTAAAGCAGCATCTCAGACGAATACGGCGTTTGAGATAAACTCATTTCCTCAGAGGCTTGATTTAAACGACCAGAATTCCCGTCTGGCAAAAGAAAGGGGCGTTAAGCTGGCCATCAACACAGACGCCCATGCAACAGACCATCTTGATAATATGGCTTTGGGGATCTATGTTGCCAGGCGCGGCTGGCTTACCAGAGACGATGTAATAAACACCTTATCTCTCGACAAACTCTTAAACTTCTTTAAATATTAAATAGGGGACGTCCCTATTGCATATAACATCTTGATTCATATAAAGTTATGGAACCGTTAAATTTTTTTACTTTAAAATTCCATTAAGAAAATTTTAACATGTTTGTAACCTCTTGCGATAAAAAGGGTAAGATTAAAGAGAAACGGTCCCTAGTTTTTTTATTGATTTTGTTGGCGGGGTGCCAACAGAATAAAGTTTTGTACAGGGACAACCGCGTGATGATGGGCACGTTCGTCGAGGTCACGTCCCCGCATCCGCATGCTTCAAAAATAGTCTTTGACGAAATCCAGCGCATCGAGGACATCCTCAGCAAATATAAACCCGACAGCGAAGTTTCCCGCCTTAACAATTCTTCTGAAATCAAAGCAAGCCCTGAACTTTTTTTTATCCTCACCAGATCAAAAGAATTCTGTGCGGCATCTGACGGCGCATTCGACATAACAGTCGCGCCTTTAATGGATCTCTGGGGTTTTACCGACAAAAAATTCCGTAAGCCATCAGACGAAGAAATCCGCAATGCCTTAAATTTCATGGGTACAAATAAAATCATTTTAAATTCCCAAAATAATGTGGTAAAATTTATAACTCCGGGAATGAAAATCGACCTGGGCGCAATAGCTAAAGGATATGCAGTCGATTGCGCTGTTAAAAAATTGAAAGAAGCTAAAATCTCGAGCTGTCTTGTAAATGCCGGCGGACAAGTCCATGCCTTAGGAGAAAAGTTCGGCAAACCCTGGAAAATTGCGATAAAGGACCCCAGGGAAAAAGGCATTAAAGGTTTCTTGTATTTGAAAGACATAGCAGTTGCTACCTCAGGCGATTACCAGCAGTTTTTCTTTGAAGGCGGCAGGCGTTTTTCGCATATTATGGATCCCCGCACAGGATATCCTCAGGATTCCGGGGTGATATCAGTGACAGTGGTTGCCGAAGACGGCTTGACTGCGGATGCATTAGCGACTGCGATCGTGGTGCTCGGCAAAGAAAAGGGCGCGGAGCTTATCAAAAAATTTCCAGGGGCAAGGGCAAAGATCATAGACCATGAATAACCAGAACCAGAATCAATTCGCTGCCGATACCGAAGTCGGCGTCTTCGTCTATTTTTCGCAGTTGATGGACAGGCCGGTCGTAGACAAAAATAACGTCTATGTGGGCCATCTTTACGATATCGTCGTCAAACCCGAAGAGACATATCCGTTTTCCACGTCTTTGATAATCCGCAAAGGTTTCCCCAACCGCAAATACGCCGTAGTAAAATGGGAATATATAGAAGAGATAAACAAGGAAATAACCCTTAAAGTCGACAGATCTCACCTGAGTTTTTCCGAGATCCACGATAACAGGGAAGAGCTGACTCTGCGGCGCGACATCCTTGACCAGCAGGTCGTGGACACCTATAACCACAAGGTCATACGCGTTAATGACATCCATCTTCTTACCGTCGACCATTCGCTTATGATAGCGCACGTGGATATAAGCCTTCGCGGCCTTCTCCGCCGGCTGCGCTACGAAAAATTTGTGGATTTCTGGGTCAGGGCCTTCAACAAAAATGCCGAGTATCTGCGCATCGAGCACCTTATCCCATGGAAGTATATACAGCCGCTTACTATAAATCCGGTGAGCATGACGATAAAGGTGAATTTCCCGCAGAAAAAATTGACCAGCATCCCGGCAGCAGACTTCGGGGAGATATTTGCGGACCTGAGCATTAAGCATCAGACCGCGCTGTTCAAATCGATAGACATAAACACAAAAGCAAAGATCTTCACCAATATAGATTTTAAAATCCAGAAATTGCTGATAGAGGAACTGGACGACAAACAGAGCGTCGAGCTTTTGAATTCTATCCCCTCCGACGAAGCTACGGATTTCCTTGAAAAATTGTCGAAGGGTATGACTGATAAATACCTTAAGCTTATGGAAAATAAGACGGCAAAGAAATTGTCCGAACTTCTGGGTTATTCAAGCGATTCCGCAGGCGGGCTTATGACAAAGGATTACATGGCTTTTACAAAAGGAACACCCGTCGAAGCAGTCATAAAGTCCATCAAGGAGCGCGAGTTCAGGATCGAGCCTATACAGTTTGTCTACATCGTAGACGATCAAAATCATTTTATCAGCACGGCAAATTACCGCCATCTTTTAATGGCTGACCTTCAGGATCCTGTAGAAAAGGCCGCGTTTGCCAAGACATATTTTGTCAGGCTTGATTCAAGCGTAAAAGAAGTCGCGTATCTTATGGAAAAATATAAATATTATTCGATCGCGGTAGTCGATGAAAACAATGTTTTACAGGGGATCATCACTGTCGACGATATTTTAAGCCAGCTGATATCCATTGCCTGGAGAAGGCTGAAGAAGATCAAGTCGCTTCCAAAACAGCAATGAGCCAAAAATTAAAACATTTCTGGAGAAACACCATTATATTCCTTTCTGTCATGGGGCCGGGCATCATAACGGCAAACGTCGATAATGACGCAGGCGGAATAACGACTTATTCGGTTGCAGGCGCGCATTTCGGATATGCGCTCATCTGGTCGTTTATACCTATCATCATCGCGCTCGTCGTCATACAGGAGATGTGCAGCAGGATGGCTGTAGTTACGGGCAAGGGCCTTGCGGATCTTATCAGAGAGGAATTCGGGGTAAGGGTCACTTTTTATGCCATGGCAGTCCTTGTTTTTTCCAATATGTTCAACACGATATCTGAATTCGCAGGCATAGCAGCGAGCGCTGAACTTTTCGGTATCAGCAAAAACATCCTTGTGCCTGTATGCGCTATTTTTGTCTGGTGGCTTATCGTAAAAGGCACATACAAGTCTGTGGAAAAGGTTTTTCTTGTAGCATGCGTGTTTTATATTGCTTATATATTTTCAGGAGTGTTATCAAAACCCGACTGGAACGAAGTCGTGCGCGAATCCGTGCATCCTGTTTTCAGGTTTGACAAGGCATATCTTTTGATGCTCATGGGCGTCATAGGTACGACCATAGCTCCGTGGATGCAGTTTTATCAGCAGGCTTCTGTCGTCGAAAAAGACATAAAGATAAGCCAGTATAAATACTGCAGGCTCGACGTGATCGTCGGCGCTTTTGTCGTCAATATAATAGCGGTTTTTATCGTCATCGTCTGCGCGAACACTCTTTTTAAGGGCGGGATAAGAATAGAAACCGCAAAAGACGCTGCGCTTGCCTTAAAACCCCTGGCAGGGAACAATTGTTTTTATCTTTTTGCATTCGGCCTTCTGAATGCGTCAATATTTTCCGCCTGCATCCTGCCTTTATCAACCGCGTATTCTGTCTGCGAAGGCATGGGCTGGGAAGTGGGGGTTAACAGAAGGTTCAGGGAAGCTCCGCAGTTTTATACGCTCTACACCGTTATAATCGTGATAAGCGCAGCGATCATCATGATACCCAGGGTTCCGCTTATCTGGGTGATGCTCATTTCTCAGGCGACAAACGGCCTGCTTCTTCCGTTTGTCCTGATCTTCATGCTGATACTTGTGAACAACAAGCGGCTCATGGGAAAATATACTAATTCCAAATTGTACAACGTGCTCGCGATCTCGACCGTTGTATTGATGATCGTATTATCCATATTCCTGATCTTCAGCTTCAAGATCGGGTCTTAAAACCTTATACAATGGAAAGAGTTACAGTAAAAGAAATCTTAGCGATGAAAGGCAAGCGCAAGATAACCATGCTTACTGCCTATGATTATCCGATCGCCCGACTCGTGGATCAGGCCGGGATCGATATGATCCTGGTCGGTGATTCGCTCGCAAATGTCGTCCTGGGATTAAAATCCACGACTGAGGTCGGAATGGCAGAGATGATTCACCACTCAAAAGCAGTCACGCGCGCAGTGTCAAGGGCAATGGTAGTAGGAGACATGCCTTACGAATCCTATCAAATAAATCCCGAAGAATCAGTCAAGAATGCCGAGCAATTCATCAAAGAAGCAGGTTGCGATGCTGTAAAATTAGAGTGGTTCGATAAATGTCTTTTAGTGACTGAAAAAATCGTAAAAGCAGGGATCCCTGTCATTGGCCATATAGGCCTGACCCCTCAGACAGCTGATAAGCTGGGCGGATTCAAAGTCCAGGGCAAGGACGCAGAAGCAGCAGCTGAGCTTATTCGCCAGGCAGAGCAGCTCGAAAAACTCGGCTGTTTTGCGATCGTGCTTGAATGCGTCCCTGATAAGATCGCGCAGATAATAACACAAAAATTAAAGATCCCGACGATAGGCATAGGCGCAGGCGTTCATTGCGACGGCCAGGTGCTTGTGATCCACGACCTTCTCGGCCTTTTTGAACGCTACACCCCGAAGTTCGTGAAAAAATATATAAATCTTTCGCCCTTGATCCTGCAGGCGCTCAAAGATTACAAAGAAGAGGTGCAGTCCGGGAAATTTCCCGACAGAGAGCACAGCTTCGGCATCAAGGAAGAAGAGCTGAAAAAATTAGAGTCAGATTAGTCTTACCGTCCCGAACGGTACGCGTACCGTCCCGAACGGTACAACGGTAAAAAATATAGCTTACCCTGCCAAATTATGATACAATCATCTGATCTGTAAGGGGGGAGGTCAATATGATTAGTTTAGACGGTACTGAAAGAAGGAGAAAAACAAGGGTTTTTACCCGAGTGCCTGTGGTCTGCGAACTCATTGACCCGGAGACAAAATTAGTAAGGACCAAGACCGGGGTCAGCGGAGATTTAAGCTCAGTCGGCATATACTTTGAAATAGACGAGATCCTGCCTTTAAAAACCGAAATAAACATCAAATTCCAGCTTCCCCACTCCAATAATATTATTTTGGCCACTATCCGCATTGTCAGGGTAGAGGCGATAAAGAATAATTTCGGCATAGGCTCCCTTTTTACCCATATCAGCGAAAAAGACAGGGAGGAAATAGAACTGCTTGTCGAGCGTTTTGATATCAATAAACTTTTGCAGATGACCATTGATAAGAGAGCTTCAGACCTTCATCTTTTAGCGGACCAGCCGCCTGTGTTCAGGATCAACGGAGAATTGCAGTTCTCCGACGGGCAAAAGCTGCATCCGGACGAGATCCCGCAGCTGGTGTTCAGCCTTATGAGCAAGGAGCAGATAAGATTATTCGAGAAAGAAAAGGAGCTTGACTTCGGCATACAGTATGACGTGCAGACGCGTTTCAGGGCGAACGTCCATCAGCAGCGCGGGTTTGTCGAAGCAACTTTTCGGATGGTCTCATCCCATACTTTTTCTTTTGAAGAATTGAAGATCCCGGATGTGGTCAAAGACCTGGCAAGGCAAAAGGACGGCCTGATCCTGGTGACAGGGCCCACTGGTTCAGGTAAGACGACGACCATTGCAGCGATGGTGGGGCTTATAAATCAGGAAAGAAGGTCTGTGATCATCACGCTTGAAAGGCCCATCGAATACGTGCACAAAAACATAAAGAGCATCGTAAAACAGAGGGAAATAGGCGTTGATACAAACTCATTTTCAGCAGCTTTAAAAAGCAGCCTCAGGCAGGACCCGAATGTGATCGTCATAGGAGAAATGGACGATGCTGAGACCGTAAAGACCGCCATGATAGCAGCTGAAGCCGGCTACCTTGTGATCGCTACATTTCATGCGCCTGATACTATTCAGGCCATCGACAGATTAGTGAGTGTCTTTCCTGCCGAAAACAGGAAACAGGCTTTGGCGCAGCTTTCTAATTGCCTCAAAGGTGTTGTCGCCCAGCTTTTGCTACCTACAAAGAACAGGCATGAACGCATATTGGCGACTGAAATCCTTATTGCTACAGACGCAGTAAAAAGGACCATCCGCAAAGACGAGCTCTTTCAATTAGCTAACATCATCCAGACCGGAGCCGGCTACAAGATGCAGGCAATGGCTGATTCTATAAGAAAATACCTGGAGGAAAGTTCTGTTGACCCGGAGACCGCTGCTTTTTATTCGCAGGAGTTCAGCAAATACACGGCATAGGGTAAGATGCAAGTAAATATTGACTTTTTTGGGATTGGTATTAAAATTTATTCTCGATCCATCGTTTGAGGTTAATCCAGCCTATAAACGTACAAACCCGGACATAACGCAAATCCAAAGCACACAATGAATGACTTAATGGATAAGATCGTTTCGCTTTGCAAGCGCCGCGGCTTTATTTTTGCAGGCAGCGATATTTACGGCGGGCTCGCCAATACCTGGGATTACGGCCCTTTCGGCGTCGAGCTTAAGAACAACATCAAGCGCGCCTGGTGGAAGGCAAGCGTATACCAGCGAAACGATATGTACGGCATGGATGCCGCGATCCTTATGCATCCGAAGGTCTGGGAGGCATCAGGCCACGTCGTGAATTTTTTCGACTTGAAGGCCGACTGCAAGTCCTGCAAAAAACGTTTCAAGGCCGCAGACCTAAAAGATACAAAAATTTGCCCTGAATGCGGCGGAGAACTGACCATCCCCAAACAATTTAATCTTATGATGAGGTTGAACTACGGCGCTGTAGAAGATGTTTCAAATTTGGTTTATCTTCGGCCTGAGACAGCGCAGGGAATGTTCGTGAACTTTCAGAATCTGGTAGACTCGCGCCACCCGAAGCTTCCGTTCGGCATGGCCCAGATAGGAAAGTCATTCCGAAACGAGATAACTCCGGGAAACTTTACTTTCAGGACTCGCGAATTCGAGCAGATGGAGATAGAATATTTCTGCCGGCCCGAGGATGCGGATGAAGTCTATAATAGCTGGGTGGAGGAGAGGTTTGGCTGGTATTTTGATTTAGGCATGCGCAAGGAAAACCTGCGCAAGAGGCAGCACGGAAAAGACGAGCTGGCGCATTATGCCAAGTCATGCACTGACGTGGAATACAATTTTCCGTGGGGCTGGCTAGAGCTCGAAGGAATCGCAAACCGCACTGATTTTGATCTGAAGCAGCACGCAGAGCACAGCGGCAGGGATCTGCGTTATCATGACGAGGTAAAAAAAGAACGGTTTTATCCTTATATAATCGAGCCGTCGGGAGGAGTTGACAGGGCGCTTCTTGCATTCCTTGTCGACGCATATCACGAGGAAAAAGTAAAAGAGGAAATACGGGTGGTTTTGAAACTGCACAAGGAGCTCGCTCCTGTTAAAGTGGCAGTGCTGCCCCTTTTAAAGAACAGGCCTGGGATCGTGGAAGTGGCAAAAAATCTGGCTCAGGATTTAAAAAAGGACATGGTCGCTGTTTATGATGACACGGCAGCTATCGGAAAATTGTATCGAAGGCAGGATGAAATAGGCACACTTTTTTGCGTGACGGTTGACGTGCAGTCCCTTGAGGACAAACAGGTGACAGTGCGCAGCCGCGACACAATGCAGCAGGAACGCATAGGCCTTGATAAACTGAAAGACTATCTAAAATCCAGGATCGCGTCTTAAACCGTTGTACCGTCCCGAACGGTGCAATGTACCGTCCCGAACGGTACAATGGTAAAGATAAGAAAGGGAGGAGTAAGAAGAAATGGCAACAAAATCTAAGAAATTCGTGTACAGTTTCGGAGGCGGCAAGGCAGACGGAAATGAATCAATGAAAAATCTACTCGGCGGCAAGGGAGCAAACCTGGCTGAAATGGCAGGCAATAAAGACTTACGGCTTCCAGTTCCTCCGGGATTCACTCTTACCACAGAAGTCTGCATCCACTACTATAAAAATAAACGGACTTATCCTAAAGGATTAAAGGAAGACGTCCAGAAGGCACTTGAGAAAGTCGAAAAATTGATGGGAAAAAAATTCGGCGACCTGGAGAATCCGCTTTTAGTATCGGTGCGTTCAGGCGCGCGCAAATCAATGCCGGGAATGATGGAAACAATTTTGAACGTCGGCCTCACACCAATGACGATCCCAGGCCTTATCAAAAAAAGCGGCGGAAACGCAAGATTCGTGTATGACGCATACCGTCGTCTTATAATGATGTATTCTGACGTAGTCATGGAAAAGGCAGCAGGGATCGAGCCTGCCGATGATATGGGGATCCGCAAGCAGCTTGAAAGGATCATGGATAAACTCAAAAAACAGAGAAATTATTCCAGCGATACTGATTTGACGACACAGGACCTTGAAAACCTTTGCGTGGAATTTAAGGAAAAGATAAAGGAAGTCCTCGGAAAAGAATTTCCGGATGAGCCAATGCAGCAGATGTGGGGAGGGATCGGCGCTGTGTTTTCTTCCTGGAACGGCAAGCGCGCTGTAAGCTACCGCCGCATCGAAGGCATACCGGATGAATGGGGCACAGCAGTCAATGTCCAGGCAATGGTGTTCGGGAACATGGGAAATGATTCGGCAACAGGCGTTGCGTTTTCAAGAAATCCCGGAAACGGCGAGAACGCGTTCTACGGCGAGTATCTTATCAATGCTCAGGGAGAAGACGTTGTAGCGGGCATCAGGACCCCGGCTCCTATTAACGGATATTCACAATCAGAGCACAACAAAGGTTTAAAGACCCTCGAGCAGGAAATGCCGGCATTATATAAGGAATTAGTCGGCTATCGAAATCGCCTCGAGAAACACTATTGCGACATGCAGGACATCGAATTTACGATCGAAAAAGACAGGCTGTTCATGCTTCAGTGCCGCGTCGGAAAAAGAAACGGGCCGGCTGCAGTGCGCATGGCAGTTGACATGGTAAAGGAAAAATTAATTAAGAAAGAAACGGCTGTGATGCGCGTGACTCCTGGCCAGCTTGATGAGCTTTTGCATCCTATTATAAATCCGAAGGTCGAGATGATCGCAAAAGTCCTGGCAAAAGGCCTGCCTGCAGGCCCTGGCGGAGCAAACGGCCAGATAGTTTTCAGCGCAAAAGACGCTGTCGAGTGGAAGAAGCAGAATAAAAAGGTAATACTTGTCCGCGAAGAGACAAATCCCGAGGATGTCGAAGGCATGCGCGCAGCAGAAGCTATTTTGACTGCCCGCGGCGGCATGACCTCGCACGCGGCATTAGTTGCGCGCGGCTGGGGAAAATGCTGTATTGTCGGCTGCGGCGGGCTTCACATCGAATATGCAAAGAAAGAGATGCATGTCGCAGGAAAAGTCTTAAAAGAAGGCGACTGGATAACATTAAACGGCACAAAGGGCAATGTCTATGAAGGCAGACTCGAGATGATTGATGCTTCCGAGGAGAACAAGGTGTTTATGGAATTTTTAAAGATGTGCGACGGGATAAAACGCTTAGGTATCCGCACTAACGCTGATACTCCGTCGGATGCGCAAAGGGCTCGCCAATTCGGAGCAGAGGGCATCGGCCTGTTCAGGACTGAGCATATGTTCTATGGCAAAGGTTCTGATGAGCCGCTTTTCTTACTGAGAAAGATGATCGTCTCAAAGACAGTAGAAGAGAGGCAGGTAGCTCTTGATGAATTGTTCCCGTTTGTCAAAAAAGATATAAAAGGCACTCTTGAGGCAATGGACGGATTTCCTGTTGTCATCCGTTTGCTTGACCCTCCGCTTCACGAATTCGTGCCGCGCGAGCAGGAAAAAAAGGAACAGCTTGCAAAAGACTTGAACATCAACCTTGAGGAATTTTCAAGACGCGCTGATGCGCTTCACGAATCAAACCCGATGATGGGCCACCGCGGAGTGCGGCTTGGCGTCACATATCCCGAAGTCAGCGCAATGCAGATACGCGCGATCTTTGAGGCAGCAGCTGAATTATTAAAGGAAGGAAAGAAACCTTATCCTGAAATAATGATCCCTGTTGTCTGCGACGTAAAAGAATTGGAAGACCAGCTGGCGATTGCGAAAAAAGTGTATGCCGAGGTCCTGCAGAAATACGGACTGAAGAATCTCAAGCATATGTTCGGAACGATGATAGAAATTCCGCGCGCTGCGTTTGTAGCCGGAAAGATCGCAACAGTGGCTCAATTCTTCTCATACGGCACAAATGACATGACGCAGATGGGATTCGGTTTTTCCCGCGATGACATCGGAGGATTCCTGCCTGAATATATAAAGAAGGGGATTTTGCCCGAGGATCCTTTCCAGACAATTGATTTGGAAGGAATCGGAGAGATAATCGAGATAGGCATACAGCGCGGAAGAAAAGCGCGGAAAGACCTGGAAGTCGGCATATGCGGCGAGCACGGCGGAGACCCGCGTTCAGTCGAGTTCTGCCACAAGGTTGGCATGGATTATGTCAGCTGTTCGCCTTTCAGGGTCCCGATAGCAAGGCTAGCAGCAGCCCAGGCCGTCCTTAAAAAATAAACTTAGGGACGGTTCTCAATTGAACCGAGAACTGTCCCCGAAGAATCTAAAGGGGACACTTCTAAGCGTGTTTAAGAACCGTCCCTGAATAGAAATCGAGGGTACATGGAAGCATTAAAGACTTACCTGAAAGAAATACGCACAATACCTTTACTGACAGCCCAGCAGGAAATCGATTTGAGTAGAAAGATAAAAAAGGGCGACGAGCAGGCGCGCAAAGCTATGATCCGCGCAAACCTGAGGCTCGTGATAAACATCGCAAAAAGGTATATTCATCTCGGTATCCCGCTTTTGGATCTGATAGAAGAGGGCAACCTTGGCCTGATGAAGGCTGTGGATAAATTTAATCCAAATAAGGGATTCAGGTTTTCAACTTATGCTGCCTGGTGGATCAGGCAGGGGATCATCCGCGCGATCGCCCAGCAGGGAAAAATGGTCAGGCTTCCTGTATATATCAACGAGATGCTCACAAAGTGGAAAAAGACCAAGGAGCGGCTGACTCAAAAACTGAAGCGCACGCCGACTGACGAAGATATCGCCAAAAGAATGAAGCTGCCCAAGGAAAAGATCGAAGAGATAAACATGTGGTTGTCCACAAAGACTTCTTCGCTTGAGGCGCCGATCGGTGATGAAGAGGAGAACCAGGTGCTTGACCTGGTCGAAAACCAGAACGCTGTTTCTCCCGATGCATCTGTCGAGCAGATTTTTGATAAGGAGCGCGTGGAAAACCTTCTTGAAAAAATGACCGACAGGGAACGGGAGATCCTGGACATGCGTTTCGGCCTTTTGAACGGAAAGACCCACACGCTGGCTGAAGTTGCAAAAAAGATGGGAGTCTCGCGCGAACGCATCCGCCAGATAGAAGAAGAGGCTCTGATCAAACTTCGCAGTTTCGTCAAAGAGCAGGAAAACGATTAGCAGTTCACGCATCGCATTGCACCGTCCCGAACGGTGCAATGTACCGTCCCGAACGGTGCAACGGTAAAAAGATGGCTAAAGACAAAAACTTTTTAGAAAGATCGATACGAAGCATCCCGGGATTTCCGAAACCCGGGATTATTTTTCGCGATATAACCACGCTCCTTAAAGACAAAAAGGCGTTCAAAAAAGCTGTTGCAGAACTTGCAGCGCGTTATAAAAATAAGAAAATAGACAAAGTCGTAGCAGTTGAATCCCGGGGTTTTATCATAGGAGCTGTAGTCGCATTTTTACTCGGCGCTGGCTTTGTTACAGTGCGCAAAAAAGGCAAGCTTCCGGCAAAGACGATTTCCACGACATATTCCCTTGAATACGGCAGTGACACTCTGGAGATCCATGAAGACGCTATTTTGCCCGGAGAAAAAGTTTTAATAATCGATGACCTGCTTGCAACAGGCGGGACAGTCAAAGCAGCGATCGAGCTGGTAAAAAGGCTTAAAGCAAAAATCATAGGCATTGCTTTTTTGATAGAGCTCGTGGATTTGAAAGGCCGCGAAAAGCTCAGCGGTTATCACATTGTCTCGCTCATTAAATTCCACGGCGAATAATCAGGGACGGTTCTGAACTCAAAGGAGAAGTGTCCCTTTCGGGGACAGTTTTGCTTTGTCTTGAGAACCGTCCCCAAGTTTGGCCCCTGTAGCTCATAAGGATAGAGCAGCAGTTTCCTAAACTGCGTGCGGCTGGTTCGATTCCAGCCAGGGGCGTTTCTAACTCGTTGTTTCACAAAGGGCGACAAGACCCGATCTTAAAACATATGTATAATCTGCACACACACTCATTATTGAGCGACGGATGCCTGCTCCCCTCAGAGCTGGCAGTCCGCTACGCGGCCAAAGGCTACAAAGTGATCGCGATCACAGATCACGCCGATTATTCTAACATCGAATTCGTAATACGATCGATCCTGAAATTCACACGCAACTGGCCGAAGAATTCTTCCATCAAAGTGCTTCCCGGAGTCGAGCTGACGCATCTTCCTCTGGCGCAGTTTAAGCCCCTGGCAAAACTTGCAAGAAAACTCGGCTGCAAAGTCATCATCGGCCACGGCGAGACCACAGCCGAACCAGTGATCAAAGGGACGAACAAAGCAGCGCTGGAATCAGATATCGACATTTTAGCCCATCCCGGCAAGATTTGCGAGGCTGACGTCAAACTGGCTGCCAGGCGAGGCATCTTTCTTGAGGTCACAACAAGGCACGGACACAAAGCCTCAAACAGCCACGTGATTAAAATCGCCTCAAAATTCAAAGCAAAGCTTATCCTTGACCATGACAGCCATGACCCCGAGGACATAATTACGCCTTTAAAAATGCGTCAATTCGCCATAAAAGCAGGCCTGACAAAAGCCCTAATCGATGATATATATAAGGAAACAGCCAAGTTCATTGCCGCTGACCGCTGAAAACCTTTTCCAAAGAGATGTTTTTCGTAAACAAACGATTAAAAGCAGCCTGGAATCGTCTCCAAAAATACTCTGTAACTCATTTAACCCCAAAAAGATAGTAAAAATATCAAAAAAAATACTTGACAAGATTTAACTTATATGTTCTAATGAAGAACAGGTTATACCACTGGAGATGACTTTAATGTTAGGCGCGAAAGGAGGGAAGCTAGACAATAAGCCTGAAGTCAGCAAAGATCTAGTGATATACGTATATATAGAATAATTCTAGGAAAAGCTTCAAATTTAAACCTAGTTAAATATATCACGGTATTTTAAAAGGAGGAATTTCAATGAGTAAAAGATTAATAATGGTTCTGGTCCTCGCGTTCGTGGTCGGCATCGCATGCGCCGCATACGCAGAAGTCCAGAATGTAAAAGTTGGCGGCGATATAACAACTGTGGCTGTTACTCGTGACAGAGTAGACTTGGGCCAAAACGACAATTCAGTTGGTGCCGCAGGTCTTGCAAGTATCACAAGAGTAAAAGTCGGCGCAAATCTGACAGACAACGTAGATGTTGTCGTTAGATTGCTGAATGAAAGAGTATGGAGCACGCTTTTGGAAGACGAATATGATGCCCCAGAGACTGATGCTATGGTGCTTGATTTAGCTTACGTGGCATTTAAGGATTTCATGAAGGATACAACAAATATGCCTTTGACATTGGTCGTCGGTCGTCAACCAATAAAATTAGGTTCTGGTTTATTGGTCGGTGATCCTGATACCAACCAATTTGAAGGCGAAGGCCCATTTGATAACTCACCTATAGGTGATTTAAGCGCAAAGAAATCCTTTGATGCAATCGTGGGTATATTAGACTACAGTCCTTTGACCCTTACATTAGGCTGGGTAAAAGGTTGTGAAGGCGACCTGATACAAGTAGAAGATGAATACAAATCTGATGATGTTGATGTTTGGGCTGTTGTAGCTGCCTACAAATTTGATGAAGACGCCAAGAATTTAGTCCTTGAAGGAACTCTTGTTCGTCAGGTACTTTATCCGGTAGCAACTACCGTAGGAAGACAGAAGATAGACAACTTGGGTATTCGCGCAACTGCAGCACCTATGAAGGATTTAGGCGTTGAAGCAGAATATGTATATCAGACAGCAAAGATATTTGGAGTTTTTGATGCGAACAACGCTGGGTTTATCAATAAAGATATGTCAAGTGAGCATAGTTCTGCTTTGCGTCTTGCTGCAACCATGGGTTTTCCGGATGCTCAATGGGTACCCACATTAGGAGTTGATTTTACCCGTTTATCTGAGTATTGGAATGTTATGCATGAAGATACGACACCTGCGGATATAATGAACCTGATTTTCCCGAACCAGAACGTGCAGTGCATCGGCATAACTGCAACAGCAAAGCCAAAAGAGGATTTGATGTTGAAGTTACGTTATGCAAATGCTAGAATGGTAAAGTTAATCGAAACAGAAACTGGTGATTTCGTTAGCGCTGGCATCCCGGAAGGGCAGTATTCTATGACCGGGAAAAAGGCGTTAGGTTACGAGATTGACCTTGCTGCTGCCTATGATTACACATCAGATGTGCAGTTTGGTCTGGGTTTTGGATATTTCAAACCAGGAAAAGCGTTTGAAACACCGCGTAAAGCAGCGACCCAGTTAATTGGTTCAATGAAGGTTACATTCTAACAGCTTAGTGGAATCAACAAAACCCCTGGGGGAGAAATCCCTCAGGGGTTTTTTATTGCCGCAAAATAAAATTTGCCGCTATGCCGGCTTTATAATATAATATTCCCCTATGTTATACCTTGCCATAATCTACCACATGCACCAGCCTTACTACAAAAATCTGCTCACGGGCCAGACTGATTTTCCGTGGGTAAGGCTGCACGGGGTCAAGGACTACCTTGATATGGTGCAGATGCTTGAAAATTATCCGAAGCTGCGCCAGACATTCAACCTTGTGCCATCGCTTATCGAACAGATAGAAGACTACACAAACAACAGCGTAAAAGACAAGTTTCTTGAACATTCCTACAAGCCGGCTGACGAGCTCACAGCGCATGAGAAGAAATTCATCCTGGAAAGTTTCTTCATGATAAACAAGGACAGGGTCATATCTGTCCATCCGCGCTATTATGAGCTTTATCTTAAAAACCACTCTAAAAAAGAGTTCAAGACGCAGGATTACCTTGACCTTCAGGTTTGGTTCAACCTTGCATGGATAGACCCGTATTTCAGGGAAAGCATACCGGAATTAAAACGGATAGTAGAAAAGGGAAGGTCTTATACCGAAGAAGACAAGCGGATGGTCCTTGAAAAACAGATCGAGATTCTAAAAGACATCGTGCCTGCTTACAAGAAGTTCATCAATAACAACCAGGTGGAGGCAATAGTAAGCCCGTTTTACCATCCTATCTTGCCTTTATTATATAATACGCGCATTGCAAGGGAGGCTAATACAAAGAGCACGCTGCCTGAAAAAAATTTCGCTTATCCTCAGGACGCAAAGGCGCAGGTGGATGAGGCTGTGAAGTTTTACGAACAGCGTTTCGGCGTCAAGCCTACTGGAATGTGGCCGTCTGAAATGGCTGTAAGCGAGCATATACTGCCGTTTTTGATTCAGGCAGGCATCAAGTGGATAGTCGCTGATGAATCAATCCTGTTTAAGTCGGCAAAGAAAAAGAAGAGGGACACAGCAGCTTTGTACCAGCCGTATTTGCTAAAGAGGGAGGACGGAGACCTCAATATAATCTTTCGCGACCGCAATCTTTCGGATTTGATAGGTTTTACTTATTTTAACTGGGAGCCGAAGTCTGCTGCAGCGGACCTGATGAAGCACCTTGAGAATATCAACAATGCGTTCAAGGGAAAAGACATACTGGTAACGATCGCTTTGGACGGGGAGAATGCCTGGGAATATTTCATTAATGACGGCCATGATTTTCTGGAGGAATGGTACGGCATGATGTCTGAGGCGAAGTTTTTAAAGACTGTAAGGCCCTGCGATTATCTGGAAGAGCATCCGCCTAAAAAAGAAATTAAACGGCTGGCAGCAGGCTCATGGATCTACGGCGAATTTTCAAAATGGATAAGCAATCCTGTGAAGAATAAGGGATGGGAGCAGCTTGCCGCTGCGAGGCAGGAATTGGAACTTATGGAAAAGCTGGGAAAGCCAATCAGTGATATGGCATGGAAGCAGATGCGCATCTTAGAAGGAAGCGACTGGTACTGGTGGTTCGGCGAAGACTATCCCGGCTACTTCGACAAACTCTTCCGCATGCACCTCAACAACTTCTACACCCTGATAGGGGACGTCCCTACTCACTCTAAACCTCTATAATTATTGAAGTTCTGACACCTCCAAAATTTTTTCATCCTTATCATCAGACCAATTATTATTTGAACAGCTAAGCTGCTCGGTTACCTCTTCAGTATTAATGGCAATTTTTTTATAAACTTTCTGTTTTTCTTCTTCGCTGCTCCCAAAATTAAAATAAAGAGGATCGGAATCTATAAGTTTATCTTTTTTTCCATTGGCGTAATAATTATAACTGGAGAAGGCATAATCTTCAGGCTTGTCCACAATGCCGGCTCTCACAGGGTTTAATTCGATATATTTCCCACATTGAGCCAAATATCTTTCACTGTCAATCAATCTGCTTTTAAATCTTCCCTGCCAAAGTTGCCCAACAAAGGAATATTTTTTCTTGAAATAAAAGGAATAGGTTAAAGTCAGCCTCATCATAAATTTCCCCAGATCACTGTCTTTATTAACGCCTACGATAAAGTGCACGTGATTGGGCATTAACACGTAGTGGTAAACTTTTATTTTTTCTTCTCTTTTCAGCCTCGCCGAAAGCGAGTAGAAAATCCTGAAATGCCTAAGATGTAAAAAAATTTTTCTTTTGTTGTTGCCTCTTACAAAAACATGAAGCAAACCATTTTCGGGAACGCACCGTGCATGTCTTGGCATATTTATCACCTCCTCATATACAATAGACGCAAGTCAAAGCAAAATCTAACAAAGATTTTTAAAATAAATTTAAGAGGAGTTGTAACTTCATATATTGCAACGAGTAATTCGCCAGAGGGACGTCCCCTAGTTTTGCTTGACACTGTTTGTTATTTATGCTATAAAATGATTCCATGGAGAAGAAGGATATCTACGAACACCTGGCCAAGATCTACCTCGACAGCAGCACCTCCCTCAAGAAAAAGCAGACAAAAAAAGTTTCAAGAGACTATAAGACTACTGTCCTTATTTCCGTCGCTGTTATCCTCGGGATCCTTGTAATCATTTCTTCATTCCCGTTAAACCGCAACAGGCTCATCAATCCCCAGAGGACATTTGTGCTCTCTGCCGACCCCATTAAAGTAAGTTATAATTTCAACCCGGCAAAAAAAGAAATATATTCCCTTAATTTGAACAAAGCAAATCTCAGCCCCTACAAGGCTTTAGGATTCTCCCTTAAAAAAGCAAATTACAACGACATAATCAGCCTTCGCATCGAATTTACAAACATCTATAAGGAAAAGGCAGAGGTCTATCTTAACGACATCCCCAACAAATGGCAGGAGTATACGCTGGCGCTTCCTGATTTCAAAAATATTACTGACTGGTTGGAAATGGAAAACCTCGCCTTCATAGTTGAGGAATGGAACAGCAAAGAGAACAAGGGACAGATTTATTTGGATAACATAAGGCTCATCAGATAACTGGGCAGACTTTAAAAAAAGGAGGGGACTAGATGCGCGTGATTGCCATAACAAACCAAAAGGGCGGATGCGGCAAAACCACCACCGCAGTAAATCTGGCAGCAGCACTGGCAGTAAACGGAAGAAAAGTTTTACTAATAGATTTGGACCCCCAGTCGCACGCGACTTTAGGCCTGAACATCAAAGCAGACTTAAGCATTTATAATGTATTATCAAAACTGACTCACCGCAAAGCAAGCCTCAAGGACATCGTCCTAAACGTAGATACTGATTTTGATATCGCACCTTCGAGCATTGTCTTAAGCGCTCTTGAACAGGAACTTGCCGGCGAGATAGGAAGAGAATCCCGCATGTGTGACACTCTTGCTGATTTCAGAGGCGCATATGATTATGTCCTGATAGACTGTCCTCCGAACCTCGGTCTTTTGACTATCAACGCCCTCCGCGCGACCGACGAAGTCATAATCCCCGTCGAGGCATCAAGGTTTGCCATCGAAGGGATCGGCCAGCTGCTTGACATCATAGACCTGGTAAGGGACAGGCTCAATCACATCGTCTCCTTTAAGATCCTGGTCGTAAACTTTGATTCGCGGCTGCGCCATTCGTTTACCATGCTCGATAAGATAAAATCAACTTTTAAATCAAAACTTTTCAGCACGATAGTCCACGTCAACGTCAAACTGAAAGAGGCTCAGAACAGCGGCACCCACATCTTTAATTTTGACAAATACTGCAGAGGCACCAAGGACTATTTCAGCCTTTCAAGAGAGATAGTCTCCGAAGAGGCAAAACCCGCTGGAGAAGCAGCCCCAGCCGCATTGACCAAGAAACAGACAATGGCAAAGATCAAGGAGCGCATGGAAGAGGTCTTAAAAGACGAGATACCAAAGTTAAAGCTGGCTGAGGTTTCTCTGTCCATTGATGCGCCGGATGCAGGAAAAGTGTTTGTCGCAGGCGATTTCAACGACTGGAAGCTTGACGACAACAGCATGCTGAGGAATGCCGACGGCACATGGAAGATCACGATGAACCTGGTTCCGGGCCGTTACCGTTACCGCTTTGTGCGCGACGGAGAATGGATCGAAGACCCGAACAATCCCAACAGGGCAATGAATCCGTACGGACAGATGGATTCTCTGATAGAAATTAAGTAACCGGAAAATAAAGATCAGGCGGATGATTTCTTATTGCAAAGGAGGCTGCTTATGCCTTTGAAAAGAAAAAAGCCAAAGACTAAAGCTAAGAAGAAAGTCATAAAAAGAAAGCCGGCTAAGCTAGCGAAGAAAAAAATCATCAGGAAAAAGACGGTTAAACGGGTTGTCAAAAAGAAGACAGCTGCGAAGAAACCCGGGATGAAGAAACGTGCGGCAAGAAAAGGCCAGGCTAACTTAGTAGGAGAGGTCACTCATTATTTCCCTAAGGTCAGGGCAGCTGTATTAAAGGCAAAGCTGCCTCTTGCAAAGGGAGATATGATCCAGGTCAAGGGCCACACCACTGATTTCAAGCAGAAAGTCACCTCTATGCAGATAGAGAGAGTCCCGATAGAACTGGCAAAGAAGGGCGATGAGATAGGCCTTTTGGTTGATTCCCGCGTTCGCAGGGGAGACAAGGTAACAAAGATTTAGAGGGGTCAGTCAGGGTCAGGTTTTGCAGGGAGGAGGCGAATATGAGATTATCCGAGATACAGAAAAAAGCGCGCTCAGTAGGCATCAAAGACACCTGGAAATATTCCAAGAAGGATCTGATAAAGAACATCCAGAAGAAGGAAGGCAACTTCGATTGTTTCGGGACGGCAAAAGATTCATGCCCACAAATGACCTGCTGCTGGCGCCCCGACTGCATCAAATAGGGGACGTCCCTATTCGTCCCAACCTATTAGATTTATTGAAGTTCTGACACCGCCTAAATTTTTTCCTGCCTAAAAGATTCCTAAAAATTAAAGTCTAGAAAACTCATTTATCGTTAAATTGTTTTTAGAGGTTTTGTAACTTCTTTATTTGCTAAGGCTCAGAAGAAGGAGGGACGTCCCCTAGAAGGGAACATGTGTTGATTATTGAAAACAAAGTTTTAACTCGCTGATAATCATTTACTTACAGTTAGGACCTTAATTCCTGCAATCAGAAAGCCTTTTCAAAGACGTTCTAAAATGTAAACATTTCCACCAAAACAATCTAAATTCTTTATAAAAATTAATAAACAAAAATCAACATAACATATTATGTTTCAGCATGTTACTAATATTAAACACTATTTATTCTAATAGTTCTTTACTTGGCACGAATAATGCTTATTATATACTGTCCGCGTCAATTACGGACAAAATATGACGAAGTAGGACATACCAGGACAAATCAATCCGTAAAAGCGTAAATAAAAATTCAAAAAGAGGGGGTAATAAAGTGACAAACGGCAGGATGACAATAACCGACATTGCGGAAAGAATCGGCGTCTCCACAAAAACCATCATGCGCTGGGAGAAATCCGGCAAGGTCAATCGTGCTAAACGCGACTGGCGCGGGTGGAGAGTCTATGACAAAGAAGATTTCAGGCGCATCAAAAATTTTAAAGAAACAATTTTTTATTTAGAGGAGGGACTTGAAAATGTTGCTAAAGTATAAAATCACGATAATCATTTTTTCATGCCTTGTGGCATCAAGTTTATGCCAGGCGCAGCAGGAAGGCCAGACTGCAGTTGGCCAGAATGCCTCAGGCCAAGCTCAGTCTGAGGATATTACATCCCAGACTCCAGCCGATGCCTCAAAAACGCAAATCCCAGGCCAAGCCGGCCAGCAGGCGCAGGAAAGAAGCATCGGAGTGCCTGACGACGTCCATTACACCATCGGCCCCAACGACGTTCTTGAAGTAAAAGTCCAGCGCCATCCCGAGTTCAGCGGCATCTTCCCGGTAAATTCCGAAGGAAGGATCCAATATGAACTAATCGGTGACGTCGAAGTCTCAGGCCTTACAAAACCAAAAGCAGAAGACAAGCTTCGAAAACTCGTAACAGTCTACGTCATCAAGCCTGACCTTAACATCAAAATCGTCGAGTACAGAAGCAAGGCGATCTATGTCATAGGCGAAGTCACCCGGCCAGGCAAATATTACATCAAATCTTCTTCGATCCCGGTAAGGGAAGCAGTAGTCGAAGCTGGCTTTCCGACTCAAGCCGCGGCAACGAACAAAGCGCGTCTCATAACCCCGGACAAAGAATCAGACGGAAAGACAAAGATCATCGATCTGTACGCCATACTTTACGACGGCAATCTTAAACAAAATCTCGATATGCAGCCCGGCGACCAGCTTTACATCCCTTCAACGCAGGAAGAAGCAGCGAACCTTAAAAATAAGGCTTATGCCGGTCTTGCAGCTGCCATCAATGAACAGGCAGATCCTTCGCAACCGGACAAAATAATCTCAGCCGAAGAAGCAAAAAAGGTATCCGTCTCCGAAGAAGTCATCTACACATTAGGCCCTGACGACGTTATCGAAATAGCTGTCCAGCGCCACCCCGAATTCAGCGGCACATTCCCCATCAACCTCGAGGGAAAGATCCAGTACGAATTCGTCGGCGACGTCGAAGTCACAGGCCTTACCAAAAAGGAACTCGAAGCCAAGATAAAAAAATTGATCGGCGGCTATGTAGTGAATCCCGAAGTCAACGTCACGATCCTGGAATACCGCAGTAAAGTTTTTTACGTGCTCGGCGAAGTCGGCCGTCCCGGTAAATTTTATATGCGTTCTGAATCGATCCCTGTAAGGGAGGCTATAATGGAAGCCGGCCTTCCGACCATCGCTGCGGCAATGAGAAAATGCCGTCTCATCTCGCCTGCTAAAGAAGGGAAATCAAAGACAAAATCAGTGGACGTGTATTCTCTTCTTTATGCCGGAGACCTTGAGCGCAACATAGATATGAAACCAGGCGATGTCTTATATGTCCCTTCGACGGTAATGGCAAAAGTATTCAGGACCATCGCTCCGATAACCGAGCCTGTGACATCAGCTGCCGAAGCGCAGACAGGCATCACGACTTTAAATACACGGCCGGCCAACACCAGGTCGAGAACAACAAACTAAGGACAAAATATATGGAAAATAAAGTATTGTCAAAGTATCAGAATCCTATGGGGTATTTGAAACTGTTTTTCAGGAGAAAGTGGCTGTTCCTTGCGCCTCTTTACGCCGGGCTTGTGCTTGGCATCGTTGCCGCGTTCACTTTGCCTCCGTCATTCGAATCCTATACCTTAATATTGGTCGAGGAGCAAAAGACGCTTAACCCGCTTATCCAGGACCTGGCTGTCTCTACAAGCGTTGTCCAGAGGCTCCAGATGATCCGCGAGCAGATACTTGGCTGGAACAATCTCGTTGACCTCACCAAGAAACTGGAGCTTGCCAAGCATATCCAGTCCCAGATAGAATACGAAAAGTTTATCAATGACCTCAGGAAAAAGATTGAAGTCCAGATGAGGAATCAAAACATCATCAGGCTTGCCTATAAAAGCAAGGACCCGCATGAAGCGCTTCTTGTCACAAAGACGCTCACAGACATATTTATCGAAGAGAACTTGCGCACCATAACAAAGGAGACGGATCTTGCCATAGAATTTTTGAAAGAGCAGCTGCAGGTATATAAAAGGAAGATAAAAGAATCCGAGATAGCAGACCTTGAAGACCAGCTGCGCACATTAAGCGCGGATTCCACGGAACAGCACCCCCTTGTCAAGGAATTAAGACAAAGGGTAGATGCTGCCAAAGCAGAGCTTGATTCGGGCAAGTTCAATGTCGATTCTATGGGAAAGCCCGTGACTAAGGAGATGAAAGAGACCTTAAAAAAGGAACTGGACAGGCTTACTGGCCAGGAGAGCTCAAGCTCTTACGCGATGGCTCCGCAAGTCGAGTCAGACGCCAACACTAATATATATAAGCTGTTTTTGATGGACAAGCTTGACTCGGCAGTTGCCCGCGACATCAACGTCAACCAGCGCATCTACGACATGCTGCTTCAAAGATTAGAGACGGCAAAAATAACCCAGCGGCTTGAGGCTTCAAAACAGGGCACGCGTTACACGATAATAGACCCGCCCAGGCTGCCTTTGGTCCCTGCACAGAAAACAAGGTTGATCGCTTTTATTATGGGTATCTTTCTTGGCGGAGGCGCAGGAGTAGGCCTGGTGTTCGCAAGAGAATTTCTGGACCAGTCTTTTCTTGACATCGAGGACGCCAAGCAGAATCTTGATCTGCCGGTACTGGGCGCCATCTCAAGGATAACCACGCAGGAAGCAATAGACAGGGAAAAGAACAGCGTATCCATGTGGGTCCTGGCCGCACTTGCATCAGGCGGCTTTCTAATAATAATTTCAGTGCTCTATTATTTTTTCAAAAGATAAAATGTACACAAAATTTTTTGGATTCACGGAAAAACCGTTCAACACAACGCCAGACTCGAAGTTTTTCTTTCCCAGCTCAAAGCATACAGAGGCATTGAACAGCCTTGTCTATTCGATAAACGAGAGGAAGGGATTTGTAGTCATCACAGGCGAGATAGGAGCGGGAAAGACCACTGTGAGCCGCGCATTGCTGAATAAACTAAGCCTTAACACAAAGGTCGCGCTTATCACAAACACGCATTTGACCTGCAAGGAGCTGATCACATCCATACTGGAAGAGCTTGAAGTCGATTACAAGCCCGGGACAAAACAGAAACTTTTGTCACAGCTCAACGATTACCTTATAAGGCAGCTTTCAGCTGACATGAACATAGTCCTGATAATCGACGAAGCTCAGAATCTTACAAATAGCGTATTAGAGGAAGTCAGGATGCTTTCTAACCTTGAGACTGAAAAGGAAAAGCTTATCCAGATCATCCTGATGGGCCAGCCGCAGCTGAAGGCTAAATTAGAGAACATAAAACTGGAACAATTCAAGCAGAGGATAGCGGTCTATTACCATATCCAGTCTTTGAACAAAGAAGAGACCCGCCAATATATACTGCACAGGCTTCGCCTGGTCAGCTCAAACGGTTTTGAGGACATATTTACACATGAAGCCAAGAACGCGCTTTATGAATATTCAAGAGGAATACCCCGTCTTATTAATCTGATCTGCGACAGCGCGCTTCTTTCAGGATACATCTATGATTCTAAGGTAGTCACAGAGAAAATAGTCAGGGAAGTCATAAAAGAGAGGGATTTCAGCCGCACGCCTGACCCCGAACCAGTAAAAGAACAGGTTGAGGACATTAAGGCTAATACGCATTGTTGCATTGACTGCCTGCACTATCAGAAATGCGAATTGAAGTGGGTAAGAGGAAGCAAGGGGCTTGAGCATCTGTGTTGTTTCAGCTGCCCGAATTACATTGCCTGCGGCATAAAAAAACTCGAGAAAGTATAAAAACAGGAGACATAAACCAATGGGTAAAATTACCGACGCACTGAAAAAAGCAGCGGAAGAAAGATTCTCAAGGTTAGACAAGCTTGACACAAAAGAAGAGGTCAAGTATCAGTTTGTCGCCAAGAAGACAGTGGATTCAAAGATCGACCCGCGCATAGTAGCTTTCTACGAGTCTGCTTCGCCTGTTACAGAGCAATACCGCACACTGCGCACAAACATCCTGGCAATAGACTCAAAAAAGCCTATAAAAGCTATAACAGTCACAAGTTCAATCCATGCTGAAGGCAAGAGTATCACTACGATCAATCTTGCCATATCAATGGCTCAGGACTTGAATAAAAAGAGGATCTTACTGGTCGACGCAGATCTTCGAAGGGGAAGGATAGCTAAATACCTTGGAGTAGATTCAAAAACCGGCTTATCTGACCTGCTTTCTGACGGCTCTGAGACAGATGAAGCATTCCTGAACATAGGTATAGATAATCTGACAATTCTTCCGGCAGGTAAACCGCCTAAGAACCCGGCTGAACTTTTGGGTTCGATGAAATTCAGGAACTTTGTGAGTCTGCTTCGCGAAAAGTACGATTATATTATTTTTGACGCTCCTCCTGTGATCTCTGTTACTGATGCAAGTCTGATAGGGCCTCAGACTGACGGTGTCGTTATGGTGATACAGGCAGGAAGGACTCAAAAAGGGATAGTCAATCACAGCGTCGGACTGCTCAGGCAGGCGCAGGCAAAACTCCTTGGATACATCCTGACTAACGTCCAGTATCACATTCCGGCATACATCTACAGGTATCTATAGAAAAGGGCTACGGGGACAGATCTCGCCCCAGCGAGTAAGATTAGCAGCGCTTAGAGACCTGTCCCCATATTATAAGGAGTCACCTTGAAAAAACTTATCATAAATAAGCAGAAACTTTTCGGCACTGACGGCATACGCGGCACTCCGGGAGTCTTTCCTTTGACAGACAACATGCTCGCAACCATCGCCCAATCCCTCGCCCAATTAACCGTCCGTATTGTCCCGAACAGGACAACGGTTCCGAAGATAGTCATCGGCAAGGATACGCGTTTAAGCGGCGCAAAGATCGAAGACATCCTCGCTGACAATATCCGCAGCCAGGGAGTCGATGTATTGCTTGTAGGCACAATAACAACTCCTGGCCTGTCATTCTTCGTCAAAGCCCTTAAGGCAGAGGCCGGGATAATGATCTCAGCCTCGCATAACAAGGCAACAGACAACGGCATCAAATTTTTTAATTCAAAAGGCCACAAGTTTTCCGAGTCCGATGAGGAAAAAGTCGAGGATATAATTTTTGATAACATGGTCAATAAAAACAAACAGCTTCTTAAGGCAAAAAAGGGCAAAGAACGGATAGTAAAAGACGCTCAACTGAAATACAGCAAATTCCTGAAGTCTACGGTCAAGGGGCTTGATCTTAACGGCCTTACAGTAGCTTTAGACTGCGCCTGGGGAGCAGCTGCCCCGTTTGCAAAAAAGGTCTTCACTGACCTTGGCGCAAAAGTGGTTTCGATCCACGATCAGCCTTCTGGCCATAACATAAACGAAGGCGGCGCCATTAATCCCACGATACTCAAAAAACTGGTAATGGATTCAAAAGCCGACCTCGGCATTGCGGTGGACGGAGACGGCGACCGCGGGATCCTCGTAGATGAGCTGGGTAACATTGTCGACGGAGATTTTACTATTGCCATCCTCTCAAGGTACCTTAAAGATAAGAACAAACTCGCAAAGAACACGGTCGTAGGCACTGTCATGAGCAATTACGGACTTAAAGAATGCCTGGAAAAATCAGGGGTCAAAATAATCTGCACTAATGTCGGCGACAAATACGTGCTCGAAGCGCTGGTAGCAAACAGCCTGACTCTTGGCGGCGAACAATCAGGCCACATAATCTTCTTTGATTATCTCTCGACTCCTGACGGCCTGCTTACGGCTTTGCAGATGCTCCGCGTCATCAAAGAGATAAAGCAGCCGTTGAGTGAGCTTTGCAAGTGTATGACAAAGTTTCCTCAAATATTGGTAAATATAAAGGTGAAAGAGAAGAGGCCTTTCGAAGATATTCCGGGTGTGAAAACCATGTTAGATGGTTTTATCGAACAGCTAAAAGACGAAGGACGCATCCTGTTAAGATATTCAGGCACAGAGCATTTGGCTCGAGTAATGGTCGAAGGCCGCGACAAAGACATGATAGAAAACATGGCCAACTCCTTAGCATCAGAGATAAAGCAGGAGCTCGGCGCCTAAACCATTGCACCGTTCGGGACGGTACACCTTGTACCGTCCCGAACGGGACAAGGTAAACATGGTAAAGTTAAAACTTACAAACTCACAGACAAACGCATTTTCATTATTCAGGTTGGTTATTTTTGTCACGCTGATGTTTTCGCTCGGATTAAACCTTATGCTTTATTTTACCATGAAAGATTATCCTATTGAGATGAAGATACTGAGGGTAAAGTTCAACGAAATAACCGAGCTTTTATTGCAAAATGAGAAACAGAATATTGACTTGCTTGCGTTAGTCAAACAGCTTGATTCGAATTTGAAAGATGCAAACACGAAAATCGCAAAAAATGCCGTACTTTTTGATAAATTGGAGCAGAACTATTATTCCCAGCAGCATGCAGTAGACAGCCTGGCTAAGGCAAAGAATTATTTATTCGAACGCGTAGGGCTTTTGGAAGCTGAACTCGCTAAAATCACCTCGTTACTTACCGTTGAATGTACCGTCCCGAACGGTACACAAGGTTAAAGGAGAGAAGATGAATTCGTTTGAGACTCTGAAGGCAAAGATTAACAACAAACAAGCAAAAATCTGCATCGTAGGCCTTGGTTATGTCGGCCTGCCGCTCGCAGTTGAATTTGGAAAAAAAGGTTACTTTGTCTACGGCTTTGACACAGACGCAAACAGGATAAAGAAACTTTACGAAGGCGAGAAATTCATAGTAGACGTTGACCCGAAGGACGTCATCGCGCTCATCAGAACAAAAAGGTTTTATCCTTCAACAGATGAAAAGATCCTTAAAGATTCAGACGTAGCCATTATTTGCGTCCCGACACCGCTCCGTAAAGTCAAATTTCCGGATGTATCTTACGTCGTTTCCGCTTCAAAGACAGTCAAAAGGAACATGCGCAAAGGCCAGCTTATCATCCTTGAAAGCACTTCATACACGACCACAACCCGCGAAGTCACTCTGCCTATATTAAAGGAATCCGGCTTAAAGGAAGAACTTGATTTCTTCCTGGCATTTTCTCCTGAGCGCGTCAATCCCGGCGACAAAAAGTTTCCGGTCACAAAGATTCCCAAAGCCATCGGCGGCTTCTCAGCAAAATCAGCTGAGCTTGCGCACCTGGTTTATTCTCAGATAATGGAAACCGTGTTTAAGGTCTCAAGTCCTGAAGTCGCTGAAACCTCGAAACTGCTTGAAAACACATTCAGGCTCGTTAACATCGCTCTCATCAACGAATTCGCAATTCTCTGCCATAAGCTGGGCATCAGCATCTGGGAAGTCATAGAATGCGCAAAGACAAAGCCATTCGGTTTTATGGCGTTTTATCCCGGTCCAGGCATAGGCGGCCACTGTATTCCTTGTGACCCTGTGTTTCTCTCATGGAAAGCCAAGAAACTGGGCTACAAGACAGCTATGATCGATTTAGCCTTAGAGATGAACCGCTACATGCCTAAATATGTTGTTGAGCGCGTTGATCAGATGTTAGAAGAAAAGGACAAATCAATTGAAGGCGCCAAAGTGCTTGTTTTAGGCGTTACCTATAAGAAAGACGTGAAAGACTTAAGAGAATCACCTGCGCTGGAAATAATCGAGTATCTATCACATAAGAAGGCAAAAGTAAGTTTCTGCGATCCATATATTCCATATATTAAATTGAACGGCATTGATTTAAAAGGTGTTTCATTGACAAAAGAGAACTTGAAGAAATTCGATTGCGTGGTTTTGGTAACTGACCACACAGACGTTGATTACATTATGGTCCAGCAGTCAGCCAAGCTCATTTTCGACACCCGCAACGTCTTCAAAGGCACATTCGACAACGTAGTCAAACTTTAACCGTTGCACCGTTCGGGACGGTGCAATGTACCGTCCCGAACGGGACATGGTAAAAAGGAGATCCAACACATGCGATTCTTAGTAACAGGTGGCGCAGGTTTCATCGGCTCAAACATCACAGACCAGCTTCTTAAAGACGGCCATTTTGTCCGCGTGCTTGATAATTTTTACACCGGCAAAGAGGCCAATCTTGAGAAAGCCAGGACTTTCGGCAAACAATTCGAGCTTATTCGCGCAGACATCTGCGACAAAACCGCATGTATGAAAGCATGCGAGGGAATAGACGCCATATCCCATCAGGCAGCGCTCAGAAGCGTTCCGAAGTCAATGAGCACGCCTCACGAGTATAACAAAGTCAACATTGACGGCATTCTGAACATGCTTGAAGCAGCCCGCGAAAACAAAGTCAGACGTTTCGTTTTTGCTTCCTCAAGCTCAGTTTACGGCGACACTGACAAATTCCCGGAAGAAGAGAGCGCATATCCATTGCTCATTTCTCCGTATGCCTTAAGCAAGCTCGCAGGCGAGTATTACTGCCGCATTTTCTCAGAATATTTCGGCGTTGAGACAGTCTGCCTTCGCTATTTTAATGTTTTTGGCCCAAGGCAGGCCTTAGATGACGAATACGCGGTTGTTATCCCTAAATTCATCCACTGCATCCTTCATGACGAACAGCCGCCGATTTTCGGCACAGGCAAGCAGTCAAGGGACTTCACCTATATTGATAACGTAGTCCAGGCAAATATACTTGCAGCAACGAAGGGACTGTCCCCGAAGGGGACTGTCCCTAAATTCCATGAGGTCCTTAACGTTGCCAATGGCAAAGATAACACGGTTTTAGGGCTGGTTGATTCATTAAACAGTATCATGGGCAAAAATATCAAGCCTAAATTTCTGCCTGTCCGTGCCGGAGACGTGTTCCGCACCTGCGCAGACATCAGCAAGATAAAAAATACGCTTAAATTTGAGATCAAAGTCAGCTTCGAAGACGGCCTAAAGAAAACCGTCGAATACTTCAAGAAGCTTTAACCATTGCACCGTTCGGGACGGTACATTGCACCGTCCCGAACGGGACAAGGTCAAACTGACGGTCAGTCAGTAATCCGATGATGATGTCTTTTGCAGCCCTGGGGACATTTGAAGGCGGAGGCGGCGGAGGAGGGGGCGGATCAGCTTCTTATCCTCCATTGTTGGGAAGCTTGGAACAAGAGCCGCAGGAAGAACCACCGGCAGATACCAAGCAGTCAACAGCGTTTCCTATCCCAGAACCCGGCACAGCTTTTTTATTGACCCTGGGTTTGTTGGGTTTCACGGGTTTTGCTTATAAGAAATTTAAAAAAGTTCGTTAGATTTACCCCCTCACCGCGTCTATTGTATTGAGGGGCGCAGAGGAGTATTTGATGAAATCATTGGATATTGATTTTTTGAACCGTCAAGCGATCCCCATTGAAATGGGCGGATTGCTTCAAAAGCTCGGCGAATATAAGGGCAGGCAGGATTTATTCCGTAAAC